>Ga0222715_10000752_pt1 | contig 32301 bp, 40 predicted proteins | sample C33_9DmetaG_FD_165056 | JGI IMG/M metagenome (GOLD analysis project Ga0222715, IMG submission 165056) | Estuarine water microbial communities from San Francisco Bay, California, United States - C33_9D | ecosystem: Environmental > Aquatic > Marine > Unclassified | place: USA: California...
TCTTCAATATCTGACATCATCATAGAGACTGTCCATACGATAGCTGCACCCTGAACAATTAGTCCAAAGATCAGTGTAATTGGTACAGACTTGTTTAAGTGCCAGCTATCGTCAGACATTTTAAGATTCCCCTCTTGCATCACACCAAGTATCTGCCATAGCTTCTACTTGAGTATTGTTTAGAGGATTATTATCTTCATCTGTAAAAAGATATTTTCCTTTACTAGGACCATATCTATTATGCATAGTCAGTAATTTAGTTTTTAATTCAGCACGAGTTAATGTTACTACTGTGTCTGGAACATAATAATCACGGTTTGCTAAATCTGGACTGTAACCAACATAAGTATTATAGTCTCCGTCAAAAAAATATCCCCCATCTTCTATCCAAGACGGAGTGCGTTTAAGATCCATTTCACGGACTAGCATATATTCAATAATCATTTTTTATTCTCCAAACGTAACATGTATTCTGTGTTAGCAAAGTCAGCTTTACCAAATATACGTTCTGCTGTTACATCCACATTAACACAGTACTTATCTGCCATTTGATCTAAGAACTCTTCTAGATCATTAGAGTGAGGTATGTCTTGTTTTTGTATACGTTCAGCAGTATGCGTAACATAACCACTTACTTCTGTTAGACTTACTTGTGGATGTACACCGTATTGTTGTAAATATTCTATTGTAGCTGTCTGTGCTCTACCACCATCAAGTAAGTTGCGATACATAAGCTCAAAACCACGACGAACATGATGACGTTTTTCTTCAGCTTCAAATGTTTCCTCATCCCACTCATCAATGTTGTTTGTTTCTTTTATATTTTCATAGGCATCTATTAATGTTGCAATGTCTTTAAACGCACCATTAATTTTAGACTCTAGTCTTTCCAGATTAAATCTTTTTTGTCTTAACTCTGCTTGTGCAACCATATCAATGTCACCCTCAAGCTGATCTATTTCTTTTAAACATTTAGCATGGCTTACTTGGGCCTCTGCTAGTGCAGACTTACGTTTGTCAATCTCTGCAGTAACTTGACGTAGCATACGCATAGGAGACTGACCGTTTAACATAGTTAAAGTCATAAGAGATATTGTATGTTGACTGTTTTGCCTATCAAAGGCACGAGTCTTTTCGTCTATTTCTGGTAAGAACTGATTTACTTTTGCTACAGCAGCAGTATTTATTTTGTCTGCTGATACTGCTGGTAAACTAAATGTCCATTCTTCTGTGGTTGTTAATTCTTTTTTCATTGTTAGTTTCCTACTATGTTCCTGCTGCTCCACCTGCGGCTCTGTAAACCCCCCGTGTTAAATCTCCAAAGTCGACAGCGTTACCAGAAGATGCAGCTATTGTTAAGTATTGAATTACATTTGAAGGACCACTTGCTGAAGCATCCCCACCTGCAACTATTCCTCTGCTTGCATCTCCTCCTCCTCCACCTAAAGCACCGTTATGAGTGTTCAGATCACCTATGTCAGTACCATTTCCATTAGTCGCAATAGTAATTCTTTCTATTCTAGATTCACTACCTTGATTTAGCCCTGCACAAAAAACACCATACGTTGTATCTGAAATATTACTAGTAGCGTCTGTAAAGTAGTAAGACAAAGCTCCATAGTCTGTAGCATTACCCGCTGTAGCAACAATAATTTTTTCTGTTCTGTATAGGTCATCGCCAGCTGCCGTATGAAAAACTCCTATTGTACCGTCACAAACACCACCACCACCGTCTGAATTATTTTGTGTTAAGTCACCAAAGTCTGTAGCATTACCTGTAGTAGATATAGTAATGTAGTCCATTATATTTGAGGAACCACTGGAAAAACCTCCAGCAAATACACCACGAGTTCCATTAGATAAAGAACTTATGTTCCTTCTAGCAACAGTCATGTTTCCAAAGTCAGCAGCATTACCAGTAGTACCTATTGTTATATAATCAATAACATCTTGATTACTTCCCGTGTAGCCTCCTCCAAAAACACCCCTACTTCCATTTGAAGTACCACCACCCAAATATCTACCGACAGTCAAATCACCGAAGTCTGTAGCATTACCAGTTGTTTGTATTGTTACATAGTCCATAACATTTACAGTACTTGCTCCACCTGCGTGTACATATCTAGCACCGTACCATTTAGGAGTATTATCTCCACCAACAGCTACACCATTAATAGTGATAGCTCCTGTTGAATTGCTAATATCGTTAGTCTGATGATTGATGGTGAGAGACATTAATGTTTTTCCTTTTAATTATACTGCAGTAGAGCCATCCATGTCATCTTGGTCCATGACCCAAGCGTAACACTTGTCCATAAACGTAGAGCCAGATTTAGCTTCTACATCTGTTAGGTTTGCGGTGTAGCGTTTAAAGTCTACCTCACGAGTATCATCCGTGGGTGAGCTTGTAGCATATGCTGACAGGTCAATCATGACGCTGAACTTAGGATCAGTTCCACGCTGCCGTGACACAGCCGCTGTCACGATTCGGTAGTATGCGTTGTTAAATGCAATGCCGTATTGAGAGGCACCTTCTGCGATATTATGTTGAATAGCCATTTGGTATCTCCTTTTTAAGCGTAAGTTACTTCAGTGGTTCTAATATTAGCCACCCATCTAATGCTATGGCTCGCTTCACCAGTGCAGGTGATAGCCAATGCGTTGTTAGTATTATCGGCTGAGAGAGCCATGCCCCAGCTTGATAAGTTCTGGATTACTGTAGTTGCACTGTTGGCGAGTGTGGTTGTACCACCGTCATTTACCAGCAAGCCTTCAATCTTCCATGAGGCATATGCTTGTGCGCCGTTTTGCATTGCAGTGATTGTTCCGTCGAATGTGATGCAGGTGTCGCTGGCAGCTACGATTTGGTTAGTTGCTGCTGCGGTGTTGTTGTTTGTAGTAAGCACTGTGGCGGTTACATCGGTGGTGTCTGCACGAAGGATAAACTGCCCACCTTGACTGTCACCATTAGCTGAAAACTTATCATTTGAAAAAGCAATCTTGCCGATGGTTGTGCCTGTGGTTGAAGATGCACCAATGGACACACTGTCAGTCGCAGTAGCATAAGCTCCACCTAGTGCAACAGAGCCATTCCCACTAGCAGTTGCTTTTTCCGCATAAGTGCTGGAAGCGCCAGCCGCAAACGCATTATTTCCTGATGCCGTTGCCTGATACCCAAGAGCTACACTGTAGCTTCCAGCGGATAAGCAATTATACCCCATAGCTACGGCGTAACTGGACGTAGACCTAACCGTTCTACCTAAAGCAATAGCATCGGCGGCAGTGGCCTGTGAACTTTCACCGATAGCAACAGAGTCCGCACCTGTTGCCTTTGCCAAATTCCCAATAGCCACAGAGTTAGCACCAGTAGCACCGTATGTTGAGGTGTTGTTGGCTATAGCCGCTGCGAAACTATGACTTCCAGCCGCCCGAGAAGTTCCCAATGCCACAGCATGTGTGGCGCTATTGCCGCCATGAACTCTTGCGTTTGCACCAATTGCAGAACCGTAATCCATTTGTTCGACATAGGCATTTTCACCTAACGAAAGACCTCGATTACTGTCGCTATCGACATAAGCACTAGAACCCAAAGCTACTGATTGATTCGCTTTTGCTCTTGATTGATAACCTATGCTTATAGAGTATGCACCGCTTGCACCATAAGTAGTTGAATCATTAGCAATACCTGCTGCAAAACTATATTCCCCTGCAGCACGACTTTCTGCAAACGCAGTAGCAAAATTTGCTGTGGCTGTTGCTTTATACCCTAATGCAATTGATTTACTGCCACTAGCAACAGCGCTGTCGCCCAAAGCTATAGCATTTGCACCAGTAGCACTTGGTTGTGCGGCAGGAGAGCTTTCATTAGCAGCATAAAGATCTGCACCACCCCCAGCATCTGCAAACGTAACAGCACCAGAGCCGTTTGTAGTAAGCACCTGATTAGCACTTCCGTCGGATGTTGGTAGGGTGTAAGCACTAGAGATTTTAACTTGGTTAGTAGTGCCACCTAAAACGATTTCATTTGCCGTAGTTGTTTGAGCTTGATAACCAATCGCAACAGAAGAAGTACCAGCAGCTTTTGCTTGATACCCCATAGCAATACTATTTGTACCCTGTGCTCCATAATTAGAGCTAGAAGTCATATTACCAACTGCAAAACTATCTTGACCAGAAGCATACGCCTTTGTAAAAGCAACAGACCTAGTACCTTCTGAACGTGCGCCATTTCCTATCGCAACACTAGTAGAACCAGTAGCACCATTAGCACTATTACCACCGATACCTATAGCAACAGCGTCACTTGCAGTCGCTCTTGAAGAGCCTATAGCTACAGAGCTACTTCCTGTGGCTTGAGCGTTATTGCCTAGTGCAACAGAAAAGCCACCTGTTGCATCTGTTGCTGCTCCAAAGGCCATATCTTTAGTTCCTGACGCTACAGCAGCATGTCCAACAGCTACAGCATTAGCACCACTTGCTACAGGGTCAGTGGCGCTTGAAGGATTAGCAGCATAAAGATCAGCACCAGATGCCATGTCTGAAAAGCTCAACACCCCAGAGCCATTTGTTGTAAGTACTTGCCCGTTAGAACCGTCAGCAATTGCAGCAGCAGGAGCAGCAGTAAATACAGCTACATTACCTGTAGCATTAGGGAATGTAATAGTGTGATCTGCAGTTGGGTTTGTAAAGGCTACAGTAGTTTCGTTACCGTCTGCACCAGAACCTTCTACAGTAAACCCTGAATCATTAAGGTGCATACCAGTTACTACTGGACTTGTTAGAGTTTTATTAGTGAGTGTTTTAGTTGTACCTGAGAAGTATGTATCAAGTAAGTCTACATCACGATAACCTATTTCGTTACCATTGTCAAATACTAATAAGGCATCATTACTAGCTATTGCAGTACTTGTGTCTACACTTACAGCAGAAAAGTCAGCTACTGTGTTTAGCTCTGCACCTGTAGCAGTAAGACCTGTTACGTTGTTAGATGTACCAGCTACAGTATCTACATAGGCTTTTACCGACTGTTGTGTTGGAATAAGTGTAGCACTGTTAGATGACATGTTATCTTCATCTACAAAACCTGTTGCAGTAATTGAACCATCAGCTAATGAGCCAAAGTTAATTGTGCCTGTGGTAGTAATAGCACTTGATCCAACATCAATGGCACCAAAGCCACTTGTAATGCTACCACTGTTAAGAGCACCTACTGTTGTCACATTACTTAGAGTATCTAAAGATGTCTCCATGTATGTTTCAAAGTCAGTCAGTGCTACCTGTTTCATGGTGCCAGCATCATTAACTACAACTCTGTCTGCATCTGCAAGAGTAGTAGATGTAGCTGACGTATCGCCATCCATAATGTTTAGTTCAGTAGCGGTAGTATTTACACCCGTAAGGTCTGTAGGAGCAATAGTAATATTAGCCGTACCGTCAAAAGATTGACCAGCAATTGTACGTGCGGTTGCTAGGGCCGTAGCTGTATCAGCATTACCTGTAACAGCACCTGTGACATTACCTTCAATATTGGCTACAAGTGTGCCTGTAGTAATTGTAAGATCACCTGTAGATGCACCCGTAAATGTACCAGTACCTACAGTAAACTTATCTGCACTTTCGTCAAAGCCAATGAAAGCATTAGAATCACTGCCACGTTCAATAACAATACCAGCATCACCTGAAGCAGAACCTGAACGTCCATTACCTAACTCAATAAGCTGATCGTCTACAGTCATGTTGCTAGAGTTAATTGTAGTTGTAGTACCGTTTACAGTTAAGTCACCACCGACAATAGCATTGCCTGTAGTAGTTACTTGAGCAAACTGTACGTTATCACCTGTAGCTAAACTCTGATCTGTGTCGGATAGATCTGTAGCGGCAATAGTAATATTAGCAGAGCCATTGAAAGAGTTACCTGCAATGGTTCTTGCTGTCTCTAGTACAGTTGCACTAGCCGCATTACCTGACGTATCTTGATTACCTGCAGTGTTTACACCTGCAAGATTAATATTGGATGTGCCATTAAAGCTAACTCCACCAATAGTACGAGCAGTTTCTAAGGCTGTAGCCGTAGCAGCATTACCTGAAGTGTCTTGATTACCTGAAGCATTTACACCGGGAAGATTGATGTTAGCTGTACCGTTGAAGGATACACCACCTATAGTTCTTGCTGTTTCTAGTGCAGTAGCGGTGTCTGCATTGCCTGTAACATCACCTGTTACTGGACCTACAAGAGATGTACCAGTAATTGTTGTACCTGTAATAGCAGCAGCAGAACTAGCACCAATAATAGTGCCATCAATATTACCACCATTAATATCTACCGTAGTAAGTGTAGATGTACCTGAAGCATTTAAAGAAGTAAATGTACCAGCAGCAGCACTAGCCCCACCAATAACAGCACCATCAACTGTACCACCATTAATGTCTGCAGTATCCGCTACGAGAGCATCAATGTTAGCTGTACCGTCAATGTACAAGTTACGCCACTCAGAGCCTACAGCACCTAAGTCATACGTGTCATCAGCAGAAGGTAGTAGTGGAGAAGCAACGTCAGCAGTAATAGTAACAGTGTCACTAGCAGCATTACCCAGAGTAGCATTACCGTTTACTGTAAAATTACCTGTAACAACAGCATTAGCATCTACTTGCAGTGCATCTACTGTAGCTGTACCATCAATAAATAAATCTTTAAACTGTAAACTAGATGTACCAAGGTCAATGTCGTTGTTAGTAACAGGAACAACTGCACCATCTTGAATACGTATTTGCTCTACAGCAGCACTAGATACCTCTACGAATACACCAACACGATTGTTTGATGTGTCAATAACTACTTTGTTTAAAGCATCTGAGTCTGCAATCAGTGGTACATATGCACCCTCTGCTGCAGTACCATCATGCTTGTGTCCTGTGCTTGCGTTAAATGCATCTCGTAATGCATTATACTCTACGTTCAGCGGGTTAGCACGAACAACAGCCGTTGCAATAATATCTGCTGAAGATTGTCTTGTATATCCTGCCACTTTTTATCTCCTATCCCCTGCACCATACAATATAGAAACAGCCTGTATGGTATGGCTGGGGTTTGTACCGTTAGTAACGTATGCTACTGATATAGAATCGCCTGACCCACTTATGTTAGTAGTTCTAATTGGTGTAGGGTTTCCGTCATAAACATCTGTTTCATCGTAAAGAGTTGAACTTGCGTCAAATAAAGATGCTGCACCTGCTGTACTTAAATCAAAGTTTGCTGGTGTGGCAATCTCTGAGTCTCCAAAGTTATACTCTATGCCTACAGATATTGAAGTTGCACCCTCTGATTTAAGAAACGTTTTAACTCTGTAAAATATCTTACGTAACTCTGGATCACCCATAAAATAAAATGGAGTTTGATAAACACTTAGTATGTCAGACCCACCAAAAGAGTTACCTTCTTCTTGTTTAAATACTTTACCTGTAGTATCTCCATGCAGTACAAACTCAAACTGCCCTACATACCCACTAGCTACTGCTGTTGCTTCAATACCCACAAGCTGACTATATTCAAATGTAGACTGTGCTGAAGAACTTTTACGAATAGCAGCCAGTAACGACAAAGAAGTATTAGCTTCAAAGAATAATCTAAACTGTGACTTCCTACGAATAACTAGGGCTTTTAGTTTTGTAACATCTTCGTTAGCTGTGTAGTTCTCAAAGGTCTTTTGTATTTCACGAGATACTGTTTCAAGCTCAACGTCACCAATGCGAGAAGTTCCAGAAATAGGTCTAACACCATCGGGTCCAAGAAAGATAATGTCACCACCAAATTCTACTACAGTATCAGGAGCAACACAACCCAAGTCATTAGTAACATTTTCTACACTAAAGTTAGAGTAGTTGTCTCCAACAATACGTTTAATCTGATTCTGACCAAATACATAAAGCTGATTACGAAAGGCTTTTAGCTGAGTTACAGTAAAGCCTATGTTGATAACACCAGCCCCGTTTGCTGGATCAAAGTCTGTATCAGCATTAGGAGATGAAAAGTAAATATTAAATGGTTCGTCAGGATCTCCAGCTAACCAAAGATGATTTGCAAAGGCACTAGCAAACTGTGGATTGTTTGGAGCATTAGTATGTGTAATCTGTGTGTAAGTAGTACCGTTATATTTAGCAGCAGGGTTAATACCGTCTGTTAGTAACAGGACTTCTTCAGTCCAATTATAACGCTCAAACCTTACAACGTCAACCCCTGTCATAGTAGGACTACCTGCGGATGATACTGCTTGCCAACCCTTGACTGTAGGTGTACTTGCTACTGTACCTGTTGCAGTAGATGTACCACCTGTAAGTACATTACCTGTAGCAAAAATATTACTAGGCAATTTACCAAAGTTTATTACAAGGGCATTAGAAGTTCTAGATATTACAGTACCTGTTGCTGCTACTGCAGTGGCATCACCTGAACTAACTACACCTGTTACTGTTTCACCTACAGAAAAACCAGAGCCTTGCCCTGATCCTAGTGCTACATCGTAGTAGTGGTTATACCAATGTAAGTAGTTATTTCCAGAGGACGGTTTTCTACAACCAAGTATTCCTTGATTTATTTCACCGTTTACATTAAGACCTAAAACTTTACCAGTACCGGGAAGTGTACCATAAGAGTTTGCGTAACCGCTTATGCGTCTGTAACCACCTTCTAGAGATGGCTCCATGTTAATTAGACGTACTGCGCTGCCTGACAAAGAATTACTTTGAGTAAGTGGGTCAACGTTAGTAACAAGACCCCCTGCACAAACAGAGACATATGTTTGTAAAGCGTCAGCCATACTTATACTCTATCAGATATAGTGTTATAGGAAGACCTTTGTATTACAGTAGAAGATACATTTACGGGTTGATCAACAACAAGCCTACGCATCATCTTAATGCCATCCTCAAATTTCTGACTATGTAAAGATGCACTCTGTTCATTAGATCTAAACATCATCATGTACATCATAGCGCCATCTATAATAACGTGCTTAAAACGATCAGGTATAAGAGGGGTATCGCTATAAAGAATAAGATCTGCTGGATATTTCCAATATCTATACTCTACTACATAAGCAGCATCAGGAACTGGAGTAACACCAAACTTTGTATTTTGTGTCATATACACATGTCGAGGGTTCGTTCTCCCACCTTCGCCACTAGTATCTTCTATAGATCTATAATTTGATAAGTATTGATCGTATGTAATCAATTCAAGTTTTTGTGGTGTGTTGTTTTCAGAAGTAAGCTGTTTAATATAAAAAGTATCCCAGTCTGCCTTAGAATAATCAGCAGGAAAATCATAAGTATTAGTACCTGCTGATAATGTCTGCTCATAGGTAACTAAAGTAAAAGGCCACTCTTGAGCATCTTGAAGCATCTGACGGATAGATGAGTTAATAGCATCCTTAGCCAGCGCCTGAACGTTCTTAACGTTAGGAAAGGCTGCTTGGTCAATTTGAACTTCATTCAATCGACGTAAGAGTTCGTTAGTTATATTTAAAAAAGTACTCACTTTTATAACCTTTTAGCAGGTGTAAAGTATAATCTAGCAGAAAGTGTAGCATCAAAGTTCTGTGAAGAAGTGTGCCTAAACACTAATACTTTATCACCTGCATGTAAAAACAAAGGTCCGCCACCAATAAATTGTGTATGGTTATTACCTGCTATAGCTTCTTCACCTACAAGAAAATGATAAGTGTTGTTATCTGCGTGGTATACTTGAATACCAATATTAGATGTTGAGTTATCTTCGTTTGCCACCATAAGAAAAACTATTTCAGCTTCATGGCTTGTGGGGCAAGTAAATAAAAGTGTGGCGTTATTAGGATTACTAGTGGTACTAGCAGAGTTACCTGTAACTGCAGCAAATGCACTATCTGTCCTAAAGTTAATACCAGCCATTATCTATCTCCTAGATAGACTAAAGGGGCCACCCGAAAGCAGCCCCTAAAGTTTAGTTACGCAAGTGTATCACGATCTACTTCATTAGCAGACAGATCACCTATGTCTGTGCAATCCATAAGGACAGCCCATACACGTAGCTTACCTGAACTAACTGCTCCACCTGAAAGTGTAGCAATAGTTACATCAATGTTGTCATCAGCAACAGCCATTACAGGCTGGTATGCTGCAGGGTTCTGTGCGACTACTGCTGCTGCAGATGTAGCATCAAATCCATCAACAAATACATCTGCATCAACCATACCTAAGTCTACTGTAAAAGTAGAACCATCAGATGCAGTATCAACTTCAATACCTGCGTTCAGAACCATAGTACCTTTTTTAACAGCAATTACTGGGATGACATCAGATGCTGCAAGAGCAGAACCTTTGTCAGACAAAGCAGTTGCTAAGTTTAAGGTAGTTTGAACCATGTAAGGGTTGCGTCCTCGCTGCGAAACGCCACGAGCGGAAGCAAGAGTATTATCACCAAGTGCCATATCTCATTCCCCCCTTATAGACCAGATGTGTAGATTGCATTAACCAACGCTTCTGGACGTAGAATTTTGCGCCCGTAAAGGTGCATACCACGTACAATGTCAGCAAATGAATCTGGATCACGGTAAGTCTCAGTCTTGTTAATCTGCTCAGCAGTTGCTGCTGCAGACGAATGACCAGCAACCAACACACCGTAGTGAGCAGAACCTGTAGATGTGGTAGAGGTTGGACCGTTACCTACTTCAGGAAGGTTGTTAGACATATAGACTTTGAAGCCGTGAATGTTGTTGAAGATCAAGCCATTCTGCAACCCTGATCCACCGAAGTCAGCATTCAAAAGACGTGAATCTTCGTCTTTAAGCAACTCTGCGAATACCGGGTCTAAAACCAGCCATCTTCCGTTAGTGTCAACGTTTTGTTGATCCAGCTTACGTGACATCCGTGCGATAACTTGCATAGGTGTAGCGTTAGCTGTGGTAGTGTTCAATGCGTCAGCACCTGTACGGGGCTTAACTACGATTGAGTTACCTGCTGAACCACTGTTAAAGTCAGAAGCGTCTAGCTTCATGCTTGTTAACAGTTCGTCAGAACCAGCAGTTGAAACAGCTTTAGTGCCGTTTACAGTTGTGTTCGCAGCATTGGGTTTGCCGTGAATAGCTGATTGCTTGAAGCCAGCCATATAACCAAGAACATCTTGGTCAAACTGGTCAGCCAAACGATAAGCTGCACGGTCACTTGCAAGGCTTTGAAAATTGACGTGGGAGTGACTTTCCTCAATATCGTCAACCTTAAAAGCAAAATAGTTCGCTTTGTCAACGTTTAATGAAAATTCCTCATCGTCAAGGTCTTGTGGTGTGATAGTCGTGCCACGGGCATACGACTTCACTGTGATTTCAGGTTCTTTGATAATCTTAACGGAATCACCCATGTTAGCAATCTCTCCAAAATAATCAGAGTTAGTGATTGCTTCTACAATTGAGGCCTTGCGAAAAGCAAGTTGTACCTGTTTACTGTAGATTACTGGGCTAAAGTTACCGTTGGGTAGATTACCATATCCTGACGCTGTTGCGAAAGCCATGATATAATCCTCCATAGATAGTTAGGCTTATTAAAGTTATAAGCATTAACATCAGGTAAGAGGCTAATCTTTTTAGGGTGCGACTCACATACACATGGCCTTGTAATATGTAAGACGGGCCTATACTTGATCAGGTAGGTCTTAACTTATTTGTCTTCGCTTAGGGGTAAAAGCATAAGCAGGGTAGCTGAAACGTCTATCAGGGCATACTTATGCTTTTGTTAACATACACAGTTATAACATATCGTTTGTGTATTGTCAATACTTAATTAACGTGCTCCACCAGAAACATCATAAATAAACTTACCGCTACGGATAGCTTCCATGATTTCGTCTGACTTGCTTTCGTACTCTTGTGTACTCATGCGTTGAACTTCAGACTCACGCAAATGTCCTGCAGGATTGTCATTGTCTGGTTTAGTGGTACGTTTAGTTCTTACTTGAGAAGCAGCATCCTTAGAGTTTTGCCGTCTTCCTTTAGTGTCCATACCTTTATCTACTTTGAATAGATCAATAACACGGATCACTGATTGTGGATCGTCTTGATTCTCATAGAGTGCATCCTGCACCCACTTAGGTTGTTCTGCTGCCCAATCATGGAAGGCATCACTCCCACGTAGATCATCAAAATCTCCATGCATAGCACGGATTTCATTCTCTGCTTTGGTGCGCTGGGCATCTGCGTTGATCTTGTCAATCTGCTGCAGACGTTCATCAGCATACTTAAACTTTTCTTGAGCTTTCTTTTCAGCAATTGTTTCTACAATGCCAGCAATCTCAGGGTACTTCTTAGCCCAGGCATCAATGCTTTCATCTGAAGTAGGAGCACGTACCTTGCCTGTCTTCTGAGCATTCTCAAGCTGTGATTTGAGTTCTTTTAACTCTTCTGCTTGCTTGTTAAGATGGCTGCGTAAATCACTGTAGCGTTTCTTATATGTACGCTCTTCACCTGATAGTTCTTCTTTCTCAGGCTTAGCTTCTGGTTCTTCTACTTTTTGCTCGACTTCTTCAGTGCGAGATTTCATTAAAGCTTCTAGCTCTTCTTCCTCTTTCTTAATCTTATCTTCTAGAGGGGTGGGTCTATTTGGGTTTACAAGACCTGCTGTCTTTTTAGTTTCTACTTCTGCTAGTTCAGGCATAGTTGTTTCCTTTATGTTGGGGCCAGCCGAAGCTGGGTAGCCTTATAGTTATTTTACAAACAAACCTGTCAAGAAAAACTGGGTTGTACGTAAGTAGTAGTTTATTGCTGGCTTCAAGCCTTTCTTGAGTCCTCTACCATAGGACACAAAATCTTTAAACTCTTTGTAGTGGTCTGCTGCTTTACCTTTTTCTATTGCTTTATTACCTGCATGACGGTAACCACGTCTGAATGCCTCACCATACCACTTACCATGATATGTTCGTTCACACCAGAGTTCAGCTTTAGCTTTATCCATGAAACTAAAACCACCCGTAGAAATACCATGAGTAGCGATTACGCAACTATCAGCATCTTTATCTCCCTCATCAGAACCTGCAGGTGAATCATCTGTTACTACTCTGGCGGGTTTACCTATACCTTGATTAACTGCAGTACCTGTTGCGATAGCTGTTTTAACACTGCCACCATACTTATCTGCCTGATCCATGTCATTAGAAGAAAGACCCATAGCAGCACCTTCTGCACGAGTCATATTTCCTGCAGCGTATGTATCTTGTTTATTTCGTAATCTGTTTATAGCTACGTAGTGATTTGCAGAAGCAGAATTATCACTGTCTACAGCATGGTCAAAAGCATCCTGTTCTTTTTTGGTTAGTGTATTATTAGTATAGCCTCCTGCTGCTGACGTTGATGTAGGATCGTACTTACCCTGTTTAACAGGTTTTACTTCTTCTTCTTCTGGTGCAAATAAATCAGACTCTCCGTCACCATCCATATCAAAACCAAGAGGGGTAGCTAGTTTAGCAAGATCTATATCACTCATAGCAGTAATAGTCTGTTCTTTAAGTATGTCAGATTCTTTTGACTTTGTAATGTCTTCTGGAACTTTAATCTCTGTTCCAGAAATCCCAAAGTTTGAAGCACCGTAAACTTTAGTATCGTAACCAGGTGTAACAGTATATCTAATTGATTCTGGGGTATCGCTTTTAAAGTACGACTGTTCATCCAAGGGTGTGCCTACGGTCTGACCAAAGGGATTAGCAGTAGCATCAATTCTATTAGCCTCAAATTGAGCGCCAAATAAAATATTGTTATCACCCCCTGTTATAGGAGTGTTGTCTATTTCACCTGTCCTTAATATATTATTTACTGCTGTATTTACTTTTTTTGCATGATCCGTTTTTTGTTTTTTAATAAGAGATTCTACCGCATTCTCTCCACCAGATAAATTTTGTAATAGGCCTATAGGACCGCCTATAATATTAGTAATAAGTTTTTCTGTAGTGTCTAATTCCAGAGGGTTTTCCTTACCTTTATAGCTATCCGCATATTTAGCAAAATCATTAATACTATAGTTAGAGGGGTCTTTAGTTCTCCAATCACTACCACTTTCTTTTATTTCTTCTAGTACACCTTCAGCATATTCATTACCGTCATCCCTAGACACACTCTCTGCTTGTGTTTGTACCGCTGCTTGTTCCTCTACAGGAGTTGCGCCCATCTCACGAAAACCAGAAGGTATTCTTTTTAAAGGCCTACCATTAAAGAAAAAGACAAGCATCTTTTGTCCTGTCTCATCATTAATAAAAGACTTAGATTGAAAGCCACTAAATGTAGCACCTGTACCACCGTAAGCACCATAGCCACCACCTACAGCTTCAGGGACTACTCTGTCACCTTCAGCGTAGCCCTTTACAGCACCGCCATAGGCAAAGCCTTCTGGTTCTACTTCCTGATCCTCAGTTTCATCAACATCCAGTTCATCATCTCTGAAAGGTAACTCATCACCTTCTTTAATCCGTTCAAAACCTTGTTCAGCAGCTTCTTGTAACTCATTAAAAAATTCCTCTCCAAAGTATCTAACCGTTTGTGCATTTACTACAAACTCACCTTCACTGACACGAATGTCAATATCATCACGTACCTCAGAAGGTAAAGCACCTACAGGAGCAGTGTTACCACTTACAGGGTCTACTTGCTCTTTAAGCAGCATGTCGTTCATTTCTTTATCCATACTATCTACGACTCCACCTTCATTGTATCCTGTGTGTTCCATGTCAAGCTTAGCATTCTTAGCTAAAACTAATGGACCTATCTGTATTACTTCATCAGCTTCACGTATAGGTACGTGTTTATTTTCACCTGATCTTACGTAAAAGCCGCCCTGTCTACGAGGGTCAAACCCTACCTGTGTCCACTCAGGATCTTCTAAGAACTTAGCTGCTTTATCACGTATCTCTTCTACGTCTAAATCTTTTACAACACCATCTACTGTAGCATATCCTGTCTTTTCATGGGTAGCTTTTGTATAAGCAGGATCTGCTTTACCCATACCTATTTTCTCACCTTTACCTTGAGATGCTCTAAATATAACAGGTTTACCGTCTGATCCTTCATAATGAATTGCTTTTGCATAAGTAGTACCTGCATCCCCTTTTGGGGATTTACCTGCAATAATCCAAGTATCAAAAGCTTTATATGCAGGTATATCTAGTCTACCTAAAAACCTATCCCCTACTTTAAGATTAGCTTTTTTTACATTTAAATTCTTAATAGCTTTATCAGGTAAAACAAAATTACCATCTTTTCTTTGTGCTGTATTTAAAGAAAATACTGTAGCTTTACTAGAGGGTTCTCTAGGTAATGCATCCCATGCCTCTACAGGTTTGTACTTATCTATGTTCTCTAAATGTTGTTCTCTAGTAATCTTACCGTCAAGTAAATCTTTTGCTGATGCTTCTAGATCAGGTGTGCGAATAGTAGGACTAACATCTCGTGACTCAGTTACATAGTTACCAACTGTAGTCTGCCAATCATCAGCGGTTTCATTTGTATCAAACTCAGCCATCTTCTTCTGGTAGTCAATATTAGATACTTGTGGTGTAGCTTCTTCTACAGGTGGCTTTAACTTAATATTACCGCCTAGTGACCCTACAGTATTAGGATCAACCTCAATACGCTTACCTACATCTATAGCTTTTCTAGCACCTGCTCTAATAGCGTTAGCTGCAGCGTCACCTAATCCCGGTACAAGACCTATAACTGCAGCACCGCCCAGCGCACCAGCTAAGTAGTAATTAGGGTCATCTTTTTGTAGCTCATCATATACTTCTTTAGCTGCCATAGCGTCACCAATAATAGGTGTAGCTGAAGCAACAAAGGTAGCAGCATCTTTAAATGTTATACCTGTATTAATATCAGGAGCATTCTCTACAGCTTTAGCAGACTCTGCTGCCCATCCTAATGCTTCATCTGTTTGGGCCATTCACTTCATCCCTTAAATAAGCTAACTTACGCAATGCTGCAATCTCACCTTGAATACGATAAACGCCTTCAATAGTACTCTCTTGTTCTAACCTGCGCTGGGCAGAGCTTATCTTGACATCTAGTACCTCTACAAAAGAATCCCATAGAGGCTTATCGTTCACAAACTTCTTAATGCTCATGTACCAGTAAACCCTTGCTCACCCGGCACTGGCGCTGTACCTGTACCAATGTTACCACCACCTGCACCTGTAGTATCGCTGACAGCTACTCCAGCTTGCTCAGGAGCGGCTCCCGGTGCGCTGGGCTGGGGTGGCCCCTGAACTGCACCTTCTGGCCCTACAGGAGCCTCTGGAGGCTGTGTGAACTTCTTGAGGATCTCAGCCTGAATAGCTGCATCACTCAGCGAGTTCGTTACCTTGTCAGGATCAAGGTCCATAGACTTGGCAATCTCACGAATGATGTAGTCACTCTTGACGAAGGGCATGAGGGCAGGATTAGATGCTACACCCATGAATTGCATCAAGCGTTGCGAGCGTACCTCGTTAGCCATCAAACTTTCTGTACCTGACGCCTTAACCTCTAAGTCACCCTTAATTTCTTTATCAAAGTCAAACTGCATGTTAAAACCAAAGAAGGCACGTCCTAGTGGAGCAATCAAATAGTCATCGACATTCTTGACAACATTTCGTATACTACCATTAGCTGCAGACATAAGCATAGAAATGCCAGAAGCAGTTCGCCCCACTCCTGATACACCTGTCTGACCGTGTGCAAAACTTGGGAAACCTGTACTCTCATCAGCTAACACCCTTGCCTTATCAAAGAGTTGCATGTTTTCGCCAGCAACGTTGGGAAACTTGGTTCCAAAAATGCCTTGACCCGGAGCACCCCCTTGTCTACGAAACACCTTACCGGGGTACACAGATAAGTCCTGACCCGGCACTAAATTTGTTTCGTCAACCTCAATGATAAGATTACCCGAAAGGGCAGCATTGTCTATCGCCATCCGCATGAAGCCATTCATAAGCGTCTGAGTGTCATCCATATTCTCTGCAATACCTACACCAAAGAAGCTATACGGATTTAACTCATATGGTACAGCATAGTAAGGAATACGTGCAGGTTTGAATGGGTTGAGTACTAAACGTAATACTTCTCCGTTACAAACCCATACATTTACACTTAGTTGTTCGGCGTCTTTTAACTCACGAGGAACACGTACACCATTCTCTTCTAGTATATCTGTGTCTACATAACCCCAAAACTCTAGTACTTCATATCGTTCAGGTGCAGTGCTACTCACACTGTCATCTTCCATGTCCTGCTCCCAGTACTTCTTATCATAAGACTCACCTGCTGAAATAGCATTGTCAATAGATTCAGTACGGAAAAAAGGCCGTGACTTCAAGCTACGCATCTGTGAGCGTGTCATACGATGACGCTCTACTACATACTCAGCCTCATCCATGTTGTACGCATCTGGATCAGGATAAAAGTTCCATATAGATACATGGCTTGTTGATGGTACAGTTTTGATAACAGGATCATAATCACCTGTCTCTTCGTCCCAATTAGGATACTCTTTATCTATAGCAAACGGGCCTTTCATAATACCCGTACCAAATAGTGCCATCTCAAAAGCAGTATGGCGAAGCTGTTTATTAGCCCCGCTCTCTTCTAACTGATCATGTATTTTCTTTTCCATCTTCTTAGCTGCTACCATAGCAGGATGGAATGTAACTGTATCTTGAGTTGTACCCGGACCTTCTACAATCTTTTCGCCTACAACATCAAGTTTATTCTTTAGTGGACCCATGAGTTTCATACGGTCATACATAGTCTCACCGGGCTTGAGCTTTTCATCAGGGTCAAACAAGAAGCTGACCTTAGGCTCTCCCTCAAAAGCAGACCTCAACGGATCAACAGCTTGCTCAGCCTGTGGGTTTATACTGATGTGCATAGCTTCAGCCACACCCTCAGGTAATGTTGTAGGGTTGACTGTCAGGGGAAACCGTGAGCTACCAAAGAGTACATCTACAATCTGACCGTAAGCAGCTAAAGTTTTAGTCTTGGTTACTTTAACGAATACACGAGACTTCTCAGTTTCTGTGAATTGTACATCACTACCGTACAAACCTCTGTAGTTACGATAAGCACGTAACCATCTACTTTCATCTGTATATCGTGCATCCTCTGCACGTTTGAAGCGAGACTCTACATAAGATACTACGCTAGGTGCATCTAAATCTTCACCGTCCTGTATAACAGCTACATCATCTGTTTCAAATAAATCGTCTTGTTCCATATGTTTTAGTATCCAAAGGTTGAATCTGCAGCTTGAAAGCCAGATCTATGTGAAGCAGGATTGTAGTCCCACAAAGAACTTCTTGGTCTTGTCATTATACCATATCTAATTGCATCGTACAAGTGATCTTCTGCATTTGTATCTACGTCCTCTGGGTTTTTTTTGTCCAAAGGAATAGAAGGTAGTTGAGCTATAGAATTAGTACAAGTTGAAAAGAACACCAGCCTTGGCTCCTGAGTATACTCATCAACCTGTAAGCGGCGGTGAAGCTCGTTTTTACCTGCAACCCTTGAGCCACGAGAACGGTCTGAAGGCCTCCACCTACATCCCTTTTGGTTCATTTGCTCAGCCAAGGAAGGGCCAGTGTCACCTCGTTTGTGCCACAGGGAGCTATCCAACACGCCGTACCTTATACTTCCATCACCGCTTTCTGCTTCAAGTATTATATCCGCTAAATCAGTAGCTGTAACTTTAGAACAATATAACTCTCTGTAAACAACAAGCTGTTCATTGGGTGATACAGCAAACCAGACAACGCCTGTGAAACTTCCGTAGCCGTAGTCGCAAGCTCTAAACTTAGTCCAACTTGCGGGAATTTTAAAAGGCTCCACGACATGTACGGCTCTGTTCCACTCAGGAAAGGCTGCGCCTTCGTTAACATCCCAATTACCTTCTAGTAGTTGCTTACGTTGATGATCAGGTAGTGATAGAAGCATTGCTTCATAGTCACCACTCTCCGCTAGATACGGGTTGTCAAAGAGGCTGGCAGGTATAAACCTTCTTTTAAACAGGGGTTCACCAGCTTTACTATGCCCTGACGGGAAGCGTAATACCTCACCAGTCTCTATGTTCGTTGCCCAAAAAGGCGTATTTGGAGCCGATGGATCAATGAACATCTTCTTAACCCAAGCATGTCCGATACCACCTGGGTTTGTAGTAGCTCGCATGTACAAACCTAAGTCTTTGTTTGCACTACGTAATCTTGACCTCATATAGTCCCAAGCAAAACTAGAGGACCACTGCGTCAGTTCGTCAAACGCTACATAGTTAAACGCCTGTCCTTGATAGCGCATAACGTCTGTGTCTCTGTCCAAGTACGACATCCATAATGTGCCGCCTCTTGGTGTAGTCCATTGGCTCTTACGCTCAGACCACTTAATACCCGGTATAGCCTTAGGGTACAACTCCTGAGATTTCTGTATAAGTTCCCTAAGTTCCTCAGTAGTATGACGTACAAGTAGACCGCTAAAGTCTGGACTGTTCATATTACGTAGAGGGTCAGCTAGTGTAGCGTAACTCTTACCACCACCCGCTGCTCCACCATAAAGTACTTCACGTTCACTAGAAGCTAGATACTGCGTCTGAGGTCCAGGGTTTGGCCTAAAGACAATGTTCTGTGCTTCCTCTACCTCATACTCAGGTGGCTTGACCTGCGCTGGGCTGGGTGTCGCTACTGTCGGTTCCTTCTTCTTCTTCGTAGATGAAGTAGCCTGTGTAGTTTTTTTCAAGCGCTTCGACTTGTTGTAACGCTTTTTGGAGCCGCTTGGCATAGTAGCGCTTAATTGCAGCAAGACGCTTTCTTTTTCTTTCGACATCTACTCTCTTCTTCAGACCATCGTGAGTTATGCTTTTACCTGACTGAGTAGTCAACCATGCTGATACTTGTCTGAAAGAGTACTGCTTTAAGTGCTTCTTAGCTAACTCTAACAGTTCTAACTCTTTAGGTATAGGGTTCAGCCATTCCTCATCTTCAGGGTCAACCTCATAGCCGAAAGGTATATAGTTGCTAGTACGTGGTATGCGTTGCCAAAGCTTTACCTTAAAAGGTACTTTGGGTAACATCCAGTACTCACTCTGTAGTGGGCGCTCTTTACGTAGCCTCAGAAGCATCTGTATTCTTAGGTGGAAGTATAAACAAACCGCCAGTAGACTCTACTGCCACCCTTTCAGTTTTAACGATACCTGCACGATCTAAGATCTGCCCTGCAGCTACCATGCGTTCCTTAACACCTAACTGGGTAGGATCATCCAAAGCGCTTGCGTATGCCACAGCAGCTTTTGGGCCAACTCTTGACATGTATGTTTTAGTTGCATCAAAGATTTCATCTTTCAAAGCCTCTACAATAGATGCGGTAGATGATTCAGGGTTGTACCCTGCAAGTTTCTTAGCCAGTACAACATCACCACTAGCCTCTTCAAAGAGAACCTCTAAGAACTTACTTTGTTTTTCTGTAAGGTTTCGTTTCATTTTATCTTCCTGTGGGCTTTGGTCTTGGCTGCAACTTTTTTAGGTTGAGCCACATGCTGCTTACCTGCCTTAGTGCCTTTTCGTTTAGCTCTTGTTGTAGCGGCGTACTCACTATCGCTAAGAGACTTAATAGCCGAAGTAGGTAAATACCGCTCACCAGTTTTAGCACTAGGCTTGCCACTCTTAGTGCGCCACTTCTGTTTCGTCCATGACTTTAGACTTTTCTGTGATTTAGCGAGGGCCATTACTTATAACCCCCGCCCTTAGCTTTGTACTGCTTAGCAACCATTTGGGCTTTCCTGGCGCTCCATTGTCCGGGCTTTCCACCTTTCCCGCCAGCTTTGACGGAAGCAACCAAGCGCTTACGCATAGTAGGCTTAGTATAATTACCCGCCGCATTAACCGTAGACTTTTTGCCTGACTTCGCCACGACTTATCCCCATATCATGCAGTTCTTTGTCACTTAGATTCATTAGAATCCAGTAGTCTGCCCTGCGTTGTTGGTTCTCTTGGAACCGCTTTAATATACGTTTAAACATTGCACTATCTCCTTTTGCTTATGTGCGTGTGGAGATAGTTATACCATACTTTATGTTAGCGTACTACAGACAAGTTTGCAATGCCGCTATGCATACACTACATCTTTTTCTTACGGTTATCACGCTGCTCTTTTACCATACCACCTAAGTTGTAAGTCATAACCTTACCACCCTTAGCGTAACCTTTCTTCTTCATCATACCACCTTTAGCCATACCCATAGCAGAAGGCGTACCTCTGGCTGACATCATACCTTGAGGCGCACGACTAGCTGATGTACGGTAGCGGCTCTGTTCGCCTTCCATAGGCGTTGTAGGTCCACCCATAGCGTAACCTTTTTTCTTAACTTTGCCACCGTCTTTCATGTAGCCCATCTTGTTACGTACAGTCTTAGGTAACTTCTTTACACCTTTTTCTGCAGTACCCGGTTTCTTTAATGCCCCACCTGCAGCGTATCCTTTTTTCTTCATCTTCATGTTACTCTTCCTCGTTATACAGATTGTTAAACACTCGTTGCGTATCCCATATGTAATCTACGTCCTGCTTAGAGTGATACGTGTGTTGGTTAGGCTTGAAGTCTGGTGCTCCCTCGCCTGTCTCAAACCACGCTGGGTGAGTTACTCTCACTCTATTATTGGGTAACGCAACGATGTTACCTGTATATGGACCCGCATCAAGTAATTCTAATACGTGACTCTGCTTATGCTGTGCTGGATCGTCAGCTACCTCGTTATCCGTGTAGTCTACTGTGAAGTAGTACTTAGCTGGGTAAAACTCTCCGTCTACCTTAGCTATCCACGGCGCTGGGCTTGCACGTTCTAACTTATATACACTATGTGTGTGAGACATACAGTCCCACGGTTGAGCTAAGTACGGGGGTAACTCGTCAGGCCACTCAGCCAAAGGTGTGTCCGCAACCAACGCAGTGAGCGGCATCCTAGCCCACATAGCCCCACCGTGGATGTTTTCACTTCCGTCAGCGTCTGATTCACATCCTGTGAAGATGACCTGAAAGCTGAGCGTTCTGTTGGGCATTGTAGTAACACCGATGACCATACAGTGCAGAAACTCTCCATGATAATCCTCTAAGTTCTTCGTGTATTCACGGCGTACCCACGCTTTGAAATACGGTATGCTACTCGTTAAGTACGGCATATAAGTTAAGCTATAATAAAGTTAACTATCTGACCGTCAGGCTTACGCAGCTTATTAGGGTCAGGGCTATAGGCGTACATCTGATTGACTAACTTCAAGTCTTCTACAGGTGTATCAGGTGTAACTAAGTTAGGCTGCTCTGGCTTATACTCTTCATTATTTCTACTAGACCTGTCTTTGTCTGCCTTCTCAAAGATTATGTTATCGTGTGTCTGAAAAGGAAAGCTAGGTAAAGGAAAGTAAGATAGTAAAGTCAATGCCTGTCCTTCTCTGCTGTTTTCTTCTGAAGATATCGTATCTTCTTCAGTTTCTGTATGGGGCGCTTACGTTTAGGTAGCTTCTTGTTATTCTTCAATAACAGCTACCACTTAGTTTTGTTAGCCCAGTACGCAGCACTAGTTTTACCCTTAGCTATATTCTTAGCGTGACGAGCCTTAAAGGATTTCTTACGGGCTTTCTCTGCAGCAGTCTTAGGAGCCTTACCTGCACCACTAACACCCTGCTGACCAAAGCGAATAGTCTTAACAGTGTTGCCGTCTTTAGCAACAACTACGTGTGACTTCGTAGGGTGACTCGGTGTACGCTTAGGTTTGTTAAAACCACTAACACCTGCACGTTCTAGTCTAGGATCTTTAACCATACTCTCGTTTTCTCTTGGGGTCTAATACTTCATGCGCCTGTAAGTGACCCTCTAAGTACATTGCACGTTCAACGTGGTCTAACGTGTAGCGCTCACCTGTACGTTGATATATGGCTTCACGTACATAGAACACATCCGACTTAGGTATATGTACTTTTTGTAAAGAACGAGGGTTGTTGTCAGCTATAGCTTCGTAAAAGTCTTCTAATACGGTTTCACTTGCATATAGTTGTACTGGTTTTTTTGGCATTGTCAATAGTTATTTCAATAAAAGACGTATTACAGAGATAAATGTACAAATACAGGGAGTGTAGGAGAGAGGATACACAAGGGAGAGGTAACACTATCTATATATGTACAAATATTCTCCGTAATACGCTATAGTAGTAACTTTATAGTTATACGTTATGTAGTTACCTAGAGGATAGTAACATATAAGTAGTTATATGTCAAGAGTTAAATACATATTTGTTTAATATTAGTTAGTTTAACTCTAAGTTTAACTATCTTAGGTTCATATTTCTTTTGTTTTAACTTTAATGTTTAACTTAGGGCTGCTACTGCTACGCAGTTTTACACATTTTACCCCCTATGTCAATCCCTATTCGTACAAACTGCAATAAAAAGTGATTATATTGTAACAATTGTAACATAACGTGATTAAGATTAGCTTGTGTGTACGTCTTTGTGTACGACTCTTTTGAAAAACCCCGTGTGTTGCAGGGTATGTATATATAACGGGGTAACCCCCTGGTGGCCCTCGCCCCTCCCCTGGCAACTTTAGGTTGAGTAGCACACTTTTAGGTTGCATCGAGCAGCTTTACTCTACTTTAAAGTGCATTTTATGCTGTGCTAGGGTAGTAAACCATTGAAAAGATTAACAAAAGAGACTGATAAGCTATCAGTGACGGCGTGAAAAGCTGACCAAACGGTCAAAGTTTTACCAAATGGTCAAGAAAACAAGTAAGTGATGCACAACCTAAAGATGTAAAAACCTTTGTATATTTATAATGTATATACCCAAAAAATACCCTATCCCCCATTTTTTTTCGTTTAGGTGCATTTTTTTGCTTGCAGCATGTAAAAACTTGTGTCTTAACTTGTAGCAAGCAAAACGAAAAGGAAACACAGATGGAAACAATAGGCACACAACACTTAGACGATTTAGGCGACATTCAAGATTACCTAAAAGCAAAAGCTGAAGAATTTGGTTTAGACGAATATACTTGGATGGAAGCTTGGCAAAACGCAGAACAGACTGCACTAGAAACAAATAATTTTGAAGACTATATCAAAGAGCATGGTTATACTTGGATAGAAATATTTAAAAGATGCGCTTTTGATTCTTTAGTAGGTTTAAGATAAACCCTCTTGACTCTCTCTTTTAGGTGTGCTTAGGTACACCTATGATGGAAAGTCAGACGCAAAGAGTAGCCTCGTGCCTTGATACTTTGCCTTGATGTTTACAAGCTCGCAGGTGTTAGCAAGTCCTGCATAGGTGAGACATATGAGCCACCAAAACTAGAAAGAACAGACTAAAAATTAAGACTTGACTACCAAACGACTAAATGCAAGACTGAATACACAGAGCAAGGTTACAGTATAGGCTCTTTAAATCCAGCGTAATCAAAGTGAAGACTGCTACAGCGTTGGGCTTGGCAACCCATTACTATAAGTCAGTGGACTCTGACGTGCGACTAAATGATCCGCTTAAAGAACGGACTATTGAAGAAACCCGATAGGCGCATTGCGTCTTTGAGCAAGGGTGGATAGCAAATAATTGTTGATGCGATAACGTCAAGCTCAACTCAAGAACGGTAAAATACATCAGTCCGTCTACTGGATGTCTTGGATGTCTTTTGTTTGGACACAGCCAGAATAACTGCGGCCAACCGCAGCTTATGCTTGACATATGGTTTTGGCTGTGTCACTACTAAATACATTCAAACCAATGAGGTGACACATGACACAGTACACTCGCAACATTCTGGCTTGCTTCAAACAAGCTACGCAAGATGAGATTGACCACGGTCTGACTTGGTACGCAGACGCTAAAGAATTGGCGCAAGAGATAGCAGACAAGTATGAGCTACCATTGCACATTGTTATAGGTGTGATTGCCGCACTAAGCCCTACCAATGATTGGGCAATGAACGTGCGTAATGCTGACAAGATGTGCCGCATATTTACTGAGGGTGGCTATGTAGAAGACACTAAGCCTAGCACATACCCTAAGATGCGAGACAAGGCTTGGCATATCTTGCAATCTATGCCGCACAATATGGAAGATGTTTCTTTCATACTCAATGGCCCTAAGATAACTGACTTTGCTAACTGTATAAATGGCAATGATGTGTGTGTAATTGACGGGCACGCTTGGTGCATCGCTAACAAAGACAGACGCACAATGCAGAAAGTGCCTAACATAGGCAAGAAACTTCGTGCTGAATTGCAAGAAGCCTACCGTAGGGCTGGTAAAAAGCACGGCATGACTGCATACGAAATGCAAGCTGCGACTTGGGTTGCGTGGAAACGCATACACAATGTTTAGGCTTGACATATAAACTAGACTATGATTTAACTTAATCGAACAGCAAAGGAGATACACCATGTTCGTACTATTCGCAACCAAACCGCTTAACGATGGCACTCAAGGGTTCCGCTTTAACTTCGCTGGCATCAAGGGCTTGACCCGCAAGCGTAAACACGCAAGCCGTGGATACAAAGTAACACGCAATGATTGCATGAATGCAGTACACCTTGGCAAGCGTACCGTATACATTGAGCGCAAGCCTAACCGTAACACAGAGCGCAAGCTTTGTCACTTTGCAGGGTAACACCATGACCAAGATAGACTTCAACAATATCGTGGTGCGTCATAACGGGCGCACCATATCCATCGCCCAACATTGGAGCCGTACTTCTGAGGGTGACTTTTTAAACGCACAAGAGATAGCAGACGTAGGTGAACTGTATCACGATGACTATGACCCTATCAGGTTTGACGATACTGTTGATGGCCTAATCAATGCACTGCAAGCAATCAAGAAGGAAATAGAACAATGACATTCGACAAACAAAAGCTAAGACAAATACGTGAAGCAATGCAGGAAGCATTAGAGAATGCTGGCATATACGATGTAACTATCAAGGTAGGTAACTGTAGCTATTCTGGTGGTGAAGCGACATACAAAGTGCAAGTGTTACTTGATGGTGCAGAGACACAAGAGCAATCATCACTATCTCAGATGGCAAGTCTTATAGGGCTCGATACCAGTAAGATTGCAAAGATTAGTGGTCAGGCTGTCACACTTATTGGCTACAATAGCAAAGCTAGAAAGATGCCGTGGCAGGTCAGATCTTTGACGGGCCACGATCAGTGGAAGCTTACCGACGATCAAGCCAAGCGTATGTTTGGTAAAGTAGACGCTTAATGGAGATAATGTACACTTAGGAGTTAAAACTTTTTAGCTTTCACTATCCATAATCAATGGTGAAGAGATAGGCCGTCCCGTCTACAATCTAAGTGTGCATTGTAAATTTTATAGGAGACACATAGCCATGAATGTACTATCACTATTCGATGGTATGTCGTGCGGTCAAATCGCACTAAACCAACTCAATATCCCTGTAGAAAACTATTACGCAGCGGAGATTGACAAGTACGCAATCAAGGTAACACAAGCTAACTTTCCTGGCACTGTACAGCTAGGTGATGTGACTGCTATAGATCCTGACAGTCTGCCTGATATTGATCTACTCATTGGCGGCTCACCGTGTCAGGGCTTTAGCTTTGCTGGTAAGCAACTTAACTTTGATGATCCTCGCAGTAAGTTATTCTGGGAATATGTGCGGCTACTCAAGGCGCTAAAGCCTACGTACTTCTTGCTAGAGAACGTGCGTATGAAGAAAGAAAGTATGGACGTTATCACTGAGGCGCTGGGCGTTGAGCCTGTCGCTATCAACAGTAGACTATTCTCTGCACAGAACAGGCCACGTATATACTGGACAAACATTCCCTTTGATGTACCAACGGAAGACAAGGGTATTGTACTCAGGGATATACTTGAGCCTGAGGTAGAAGAAAAGTACTATGCAGGTAAGAAGCTACGTGAGAGCTACATGGGTGGCAATCAGCTTAACCCTAAGTACAAGAGCCAATGCAATACTATCTATCCTACTGATGGTAAGTTTGCTACACTCTGTGCAGGTACTCATGGCTATTCGTTTGGTTACGTTCCAGCGCCATCACCTGACGGTCTTATCTTAGTAGGTGATGCAGGTATCAGTGATAAGTACAGCTATGTAAACAGAGTATATCACCCTGACGGTAAAGGCCCATCGCTAGTATCATCTGATGGTGGACACCTACAACCTAAGATATTACAGACAGCTAGAGGCTACAACAAGGGTGGCTTAAAAGCCAAGGATGGTAAGACACCTACACTTAGCACTAGCTCATGGCAACACAATAATCACCTAACCTATGACGGTGGTTTAACCTACCGTAAGCTAACACCGCTAGAGTGCGAGCGTTTACAGACAGTACCTGAGGGCTACACTGACCACGTCTCTAATACTCAGCGTTACAAGATGCTAGGCAATGGCTGGACTGTGGACGTAGTATCACACATAATGAAAGGACTAACACAATGAAACTCACAATCAACACAAAGGCTTTCCCTGATGCAGATCCAGGAATGTTACAAGAGATGCTAGGTGTCTTACCCTATTGGGTAGGTGAGTACATCTTATTAGGTAGAGACATGGACATCGTAGGGTTTATGACTGAGCGCTACGGCTTTGGTAGCTTGTATGAGTTCAAGGGTAGTGTATCAGATGATGGTACATACAGCTACCCAGAAGACCCTGACCTGCCATACGTAGGTAAGATGAACACACCCAACGGTAACGTGTACTTCTATCAGTACGCTATGCTTGCGCTGCCCTTGCCTAACGGTGAGTACTTCATAACACGGATGGACTAACTATATGTTGATCTTACTTATGACACCTATGCTTGCATACTTCCTGATGCTACTCACCGTAGTTATCCTTGCGAGTATAGGTATAGACGTAAGAGATCTTGACACTGCTAATCTTTTCGTGATATACATACAGATATTAACAATACTTATCGTACTACGATGGCTAAAGAGAAAGGTATATACAGATGAGTAAATGGACTACAGCACTGGCAGAACGTGGAATCGACTGCTCAAAGTGGAACCGCAAGGGTTTTGAAAGAGTACCTGCTGATGTGTGGGAAGATTTACTCTACGAGATTAACAAGGCTGACCTAGAGTATGCCGACAACTACAGAGCCTACCGCTTCAAGGATGGGCTACACTCACCACCATACAAGAAGGCCGCAGCTAAAGGTTGCTGTGGTGTGGCTGAGTGGTGGACTAAATCAAGAGCAGGTGATGTATGGCGCATCGGCTGTAACTATGGACACTAAAGGAGACACTAATGACAAACGTAGATATTTTCTTGGATAACATGAAACGTTTTACACAAGAACACCAAAGCACATGGGAAGAAAGAAAGATACAAAAACTAGAGCAGCAGGTTGCTAAACTAAAAGAGAAAGTTAAGGAGAATGAATGATGAGGATGAGTAACATGGACTACGTATTACCTATCAATGACTACAGCATTGACCTACAGAAAGAGATAGACGATGCAGAATGGCTTGGCGAGTTTGATCGTGCAGACAACGTGAAGCGTGAGCTAGATGATGTCAAGCGTATGATTGACAACGGTGAACTTTACTACCCTATGTTCTAAAGGAGAAGAGACAATGATTATTGAAGACCAAACAGTAGAAGTAAAAGTGTGGGATCATAACGATGCGGTGATCTTTGTGTATGAAAGTGTATACGAGAAGACAGGTGAAGTACATGAGTCAGGCCATGATGTGTGGCGCAGCTACAAGCAAGTAGTCACAGCTATACCAGTAGACTTTACTTATGATGAGAATTTATCTGATGATGATAAGCTACAGAAGGTACGCAATGCAGCAGATGCATTAAGCCAACTGTACTCCCACGCAGGAGACTACGAGATGGGTGTATCATACTACATCAACCACGATCAATACATCAACCCAGAAGACCCTGACCTGCCATACGTAAGCTAGTATGGTAGCAGGTTCACAAATAGTAATACCCTTCCTCATAGCCTATGTAGGTGGGTTCATCTACTTCATGTGGAAGGGTATAGACGATGATGATACGTAAGTATATCAAACGAGTGCTCACTGCCTTCAGTGTACTAATCAATGTACTTGTAGGCGGTAGCAACAATCAAACGTTCAGCGCCAGGAATTGGCAATGGAGGAGAGACAATAGGCTTAACATCGTGTGGTTTATTGATACTGTAATAGGGAAAGGACACTGTTCAGAATGCTGGGTATACTGGAAGACAAGAAAGAAATGGTGAAGAAACCTACAGAAGACTCACGGCTTAGTACCTTGATTGACTACTACCTCGACAGTAAGTCTTACCGCAACCTGTCACCTACGTCACAGAAGGAGTACTCACTTAACTTAAAGGTAGTACGTAGAGATCTAGGTGGTGTTCTACTTAGGAACATGTCTACCACACAGGTAGAAGCTGCGTATGATGAGTGGATCAAGAACGGTATACCTAGAGCTAACAAGCTTGCGGCTATACTTTCCATTGTACTTAACAAAGCTATAGGTCTAGGCATACGTATCGTCAATCCAGTACCGCACATGGATCGTGTACCTAACCCACCTCGCAAGGTTACGTGGGAGCCTGAGCAAGTCAAGGCTTTCCTGCTTACAGCTTACAGTGAGTGGACAGGATACTCTATTGGGTTGATCGTACACATGGCATACGAGTGGGGCCAGCGTGTAGGTGACATGCGTTTACTTACATGGGATGCATTGGATCTAGACAACAGCCGAATGGACTTAACGCAGAGCAAGCGAGGTGCAGACGTACACTTACCTATCAGTGATGGGCTTAGGAGTATTCTTGTAGAGCAGAAAGAAAGGTTTGGCTTTCAGGAATACGTAGCACCCCGAACAAAGAAGATCAACAATGTGCATAGCCCTTACGCTAAGGCTAAGCTACACATGTATGTTAATCAGATCAAAGAACAGGCAGGTCTACCTAAAGAGTTAACCGCTATGGACATGCGCCGTACAGCTATCACTGAGATGGTTGAGGCAGGGGTTGACATCACACAGATTAAACAGGTGAGTGGACACGCTAACATCCAGAGCCTTACGCCTTACATCAAGCACACCTTTACTGGTGCATCAGAAGCACTAGCCCAGCGCAGTGCATTCAAGGAGAAAGAATGACTATCTGGCAGCAACACAGGCAGTACGCAGAAGAAATGGCAATGAACGGGCCGCATCGTGGTGACTGTCCGTTTTGCAACAGCAAGAATACCTTTACTGCATCAATGGAGATGGGTGTCTTGAAGTATAACTGCTTCAAGTTAGCCTGTGATGTTGGCGGTAGGTTCGACACAGACATGACACGAGCAGAGTTGGAGAGTTACTTCGTGAAACCTTTACTAGAATCATCCAGTGATAACAAAGAGTTACAGCCCTTTGTTTATCCAGAACACATCACTACAGAGGGCAACGCTACCATGCGTAGGTTCAAGCAGCGGTGGCCTGTCTTAGCTGGTGAGTCACTAATGTATGACGTTAAAGATAAACGTGCGGTGTTTCCTATCGTACACAATGGTACTGTTGTTGATGCTATTGGACGTGCTCTTGATGGTGCTATACCAAAGTGGTACAGATATAGCGGTAGTGCAGACTATTATGTACGCTCTATGTCTGAACGTAACAGTGTATACGTTGTGGTAGAGGATGTCATTAGTGCTATCACGGTAGCTAAGAAGCTACCCAATTCGGCTGGGTTTGCTATACTTGGGACTAGCTTGACAGATAAACACTTAGAGTATATACAAGACAACGCAACAAAAGTTATCGTTGCGCTTGACCCTGATGCCTTACAGAAGACGTTGAGCTACAAGAAAGAGATAGAGATGTGGACAGGTCTACCTAGCTATGCGTTGTACTTACAGGATGACTTGAAGTACGAGAGGCCTGAGGACTTAGATGAACTGAGGAAGCTGGCCTATGAAGAACAAGACAAACCCTATGGCTAAAGATTTAAGACAGCCTAAGTATAAACCCCAGGTTATACCTGATAAAAAGAAACCTAAGCCACTACGTAAAGAGAAACACAAAGGAGATACTAATGCTGGATACAATGACAGAGACTAAGGTGTGCATTGAGTGCGGTACTGAACTCATTCTAGGTGAGAACTGGACAGAAGCACGAAAGGATCAAGGTAAATACTTATGTAAGAAGTGTTGGCATTCTCGTGACATGTATGTCGATGGTAAGTATATCTCAAAGAGTCATCCCTTATTTAAGGCAGGTAAGTACAAGTCGTTTGGTGACGCAGCGTTTGCATCACTACAGAAAGACGTACAGATCAAGCAGGGATACGTGTATGCTATCCGCAATGCTGCATGGCCTGAGTGGATTAAGATAGGTAAAGCTATTGATGCAGAGGATAGACTCAATGGATATCAGACAAGCTCACCTATGCGTGACTATGAGTTGATCCATGCAGTTTACTTTGATGATCGTAACAAGGCTGAGCGTGACGCACACAAGGTAGCTGAACGTAAGGGTGATCGACAGGGTGAGTGGTTTAAGATAACAGAAGAGCAAGCACTAGAAGTATTACAGGAGTTGACACTTGATTAATGCAACATACATAGACCACATGGGTACTGACCTGTCTGTAGTTAATGCTGCTCGTGTATCCTTTGGTAAGCAGAGTAAGATGGATACTAGTGACGTGTGGGGTCCACCTAAGTTGAAAGACAAGGACGCTAAGCTGATCCGTTATCTTGCAGAGCACAAACACATCAGCCCTTTTGGGCATTGCTTTGCCAGCTTTCACATCAAGGCACCAGTCTTTGTAGCTAGACAGCTAGTCAAGCATAAGTTCCTGCGTTGGAATGAGATCAGCCGTAGGTATGTTGACAGTGAGCCTGAGTTTTACGTACCTGATACATATCGTGGGCGTAGTCTTGATAAAAAGCAAGGCAGTGCGGGTAAAGTAACTGTATCGGACAACGGGTTTAATGAAATTGCAATGACTGAGTATGAGTACCTACTAGACTTAGGTGTATGCCCAGAGCAAGCCCGTATGGTGCTGCCACAGAGCATGATGACTGAGTGGTACTGGTCAGGTAGCTTAGATGCATTTGCTGATATGTGTAACTTACGTTGTAAGTCTGATACACAGTATGAAACACAGTTAGTAGCTTGGAGTATTTATTATGAGATGAAGGATTTGTTTCCTGTATCTTGGATGGCATTGACAGAGGAGATTGCTAATGAGAGGTAACATTAATGGTGCAATCAAGGCGTCAGCTATTGTAGCGTTACTGATAGCTGC
>Ga0222715_10000756_pt1 | contig 32213 bp, 47 predicted proteins | sample C33_9DmetaG_FD_165056 | JGI IMG/M metagenome (GOLD analysis project Ga0222715, IMG submission 165056) | Estuarine water microbial communities from San Francisco Bay, California, United States - C33_9D | ecosystem: Environmental > Aquatic > Marine > Unclassified | place: USA: California...
GACCTTAGGGAAGTTGACCCTAGGGGTAACATGACCTTCTGTGATGGTCAGGTGCCATCGTATAATCCACCTAACTTTGAGCCCAACCAGATGCTGCCAACACAGCGTCCTGCTGTAGATACAAGGCAACCTAAAGCTCCCGAAGCGCCAGATCTACCGATACCTAAAACTCCCGCTGCTACTGCTAAGATAGACTGCCCTACAGCAGCCCAGGCAGCGAAAGAACCTGTCGGCACATACATTGAAGGGTTCAGAAAGAAAGTCACTGACTATCAGTTAGTTGGCAATCAGTGTATTCAGATCACGGAGAAAGTCTCCATCCCAGAGCAGATCATTGCTGGTCTTCCTTCTCCTGGATCTGTAGTTATGACTGGTGGTATTGCTGTCATCGCTACCACATCAGCACTTATGGCAAAACCGCTGGCAGATATCCTACTCAAGGTTATCAAACCAACGGTCAAGAAAGTTATGAAAAAAATTGCTGCTATCAGGGGGAAGGTCGATCCAGTCCTGTCTGTAGCGGAGCGCCAAGATCTTCAGCGCGAGAGGACTCAGGCGATTCGAGCGTTGAGGTCTGCCTTGAAACCGAAGGGATAGAATGAACGTGTTGTGGAATCACCCCACCAGGATTTGTCACAATCACATCGGAACATACCTTGTAGTAAGGTGACTTAGGATGGAAGTAGATACCTTGCTTCATTAACTCACCACAATTCTTCAACCTAGCGATCTCAAAATCCAATCTCTTATTAGCAGTTGTTTGCTTCATCAGATCGATATTAGCAGCAGCTGCTTCTTTACATTGTTCTTGTAACTTATTATCAAGAGGACGAGACCATGTAGCAGAGAAACCAACTCCAAGGTTATAGTTATCCTTCTGTCCTGTCCTGGTAGGTACTGTGTATAGAATAGCACCAGGACTATCTAGAGATCCATCTTCATTTAGATCTCTCATATCATAGACTGGATCATTATAATATGGTTCGTATGGCAGCTGCTTTGATACTGCGCCAGTAACATAGGGTGTGATGTTTAGGGTTGGACCTTGGCATTGGATTCCACCACCGTAGGTATTGGTAATGTAAGGTCCCTGTAAGACTTGGATAGCCTGATTAGTGACTGAGCCACTGCTATTGGCAACAGGAGCAGCAGTAGCACTAACACCACCGACAGTTTCAGCATGAGCGGGAGTAGCAAAGATTAATGCAATTACTGCGTAAAGATACTTGTTGTATCTGTGATACTTTTTACTTCTGTTGTCCTTTGAATAATCGTTTGATTGCTTAAACCAGGACCTTGATACGTTTCCGTGAACTGAAACGCTGCTCCTGGTCCTGTCTGTGTGAATGTTGGTTTGCTGGTTACTCCAGTCCATGATGATGTCACCCCATCTATTGTTACATTAGTTGCACCTGTTCCTGGCGAAAGATTGCCGTTGACGGTGATTCCACTTCCAGTTGCAGAGTATTGATACCCTGTGTTGTAGTCCATCGAGTTGATGGTTTCCGTAATAGTTTGTGTAGTCTCTGTATGACTAGTCATTGATCCTTGTGTAAAATTAGGTACTACTGGGACTGCCTGAGCAGCCCCATGTAAAGCACCTAAGATTAATCCGAGACCAATCGCTTCCGATAATTTAGACATTATTATCTATCCAACTTATCTGATAGTAATTTCCGAAACGAATTGACCAGTAGCACTTGTACCCGCACCGCCTGCAGTCAACGACATCGCCCCAGCAGAATCGATAGTACCAGCGAGACTACCAGCCACGCCACCAGCAGTGGTTGTGACACTTCCAAATGCGGGTAAGGATGGAGCCACACCGCTAGTAACGGTTGTTCCTGTTGGGATTGCGTCTCCTTGATTGAAGGTTTCTGCGAATGAAAATGCACTTCCAGCAGTTGTTTGTGTGTATGTGCCACTATTCATGGTCGCCGCAGCAGTTGCCGAAGCAGGAGCAGTGAGACCGCCAAGAGTAGCAGATACATTGGAACCACTTACAGAATATGAAGATCCGAGTCTAGTTGCTTGGGAAGCAGCTGCATCGACAGTCAGTTGTACGCTAGTAGAATGCTTAGTAATAAGATCGGCATGTGCAGGTGCCGCCATCAATAACATAATAAGAGGTAGAAGTTTTTTCATTCCTCTCTCTAGTTGCTTTTAGATATTTATAAATCAATATCGTTTTCGGACAACCGAAACTTTTAATACGGTTTTCTCTTATTAAAACTTAGGGCATTATTGTTAAATAACAATGGATGCCTTCGGGGTCCACACAATCAAACTCGCTTTTAAAGGAGCATAACAAATGACTGGACTTAGAAAGTTCACAACTAAGGATATGGGTGCTATAGTAGATGCTGTCGAAAGGTACAGTGTTGGACTCGATGATATTTTCTATAGATTGCACTCTTACGGTGTGGGATCGGTAAATGAAGCGTATCCCCCTTACAACCTCGTTAAAGAATCTGAGGTTAAGTGGCGGATTGAAATGGCACTTGCTGGCTGGTCGAAGGATGAAATCGAAGTAAGCACAGAATCGAACGTCCTCCTAGTCAGGTCTAAGGCAGCGAAAGAGAAGGGAGAAGAGGAGTATATGCATCGGGGCGTTGCTACTCGTACTTTCGCTAGAGGATTCAACTTGAGTGATGATGTTGAGATTGGTGAAGTCACTTTCCAAAATGGGATGCTTGTGGTAGAATTGAGGAAGGTCATTCCCGACCATCAAAAACTCAAAGTTTATGACATTGCATGATTGAATCGATTCTTGCCAATGAACTCTATATGGGTTATATCTTTGGCATTATGATTATTGGCGGTTTTATCCGCGAGTATCACGTCCTAGAAGATGTGTACTCACTGGCAAAGAAGTATGTGAAAGATAATCGTATCTTGATTATGATTACTTCTTTGCTTGGTGGGGTCCTCCCCATCCCTGGTCGGGTGGCATTGTCTGCACCTTTGCTCGATGCCATCGCACCAGAAGACAAAAAGAAACGTAGTGCCTATGGCATTATTGATTATCTTTCTACCCACCACTACTACTGGTGGTCTCCGCTGGAGAAGACAGTAGCACTGCCGATGGCAACTCTGGGTATCAGTTATGCTACCTTCCTGGGGTATGTCTGGGTGCCTCTTGCTATCACTCTGGGATATACTTTCTGGTTTATCTTCAGTAAGATTGACCCCGACCGTGTTGATGTCCTTCAACATGTTCGTGAATTCAATCCTATTCGTGCTCTGCGAGGTTGGGCACCTCTGATTGCTACCGTGATCTTCCTGCTTATGTCTGGTAAGGGTGGAGCAATCTTCTTCTTCCCCTGGTTTATCGGTATGGCAATCTACTACAGCATCCTCTGTAAGGATTGGAAGTGGGGTCGTTGGTTGGATGGTAAGTTTGCCATCATTGCAACCATTGTGCTTGCCCTGGGCGGCATTGTTGGTCAGATCGATGCACCCGTGAAAGCATACCTGAGTGCTGCAACTCCCGAGATGCTGATTCCTGTCTCTATTGTTGCTATGGTTGCTGCATGGGTCATGGGATCCTCTGGTAAGTATGCTGGCATGGCATCTCTTCTTACAAAGATCTTCGGTCCTAAGTATCTCGTGTGGTTCCTCTGCACTGAGTATGCGGGTTACCTGCTGTCTCCTGCACACAAATGCCTGATGATTGGTCAGCAGTACTTCGGTACACCTATCCGAAAGTATTACAAAGTCATCGGTGGTCTTAGTGCTATACTTATTGGATATGCTGGTCTGGTGACATTCGTATCATGAATCTTCGTAAGAATCTACTCTGCTGTGTAAGCAGTCCCATTTGTCATTTGCTGGTGGTATTATTTGGCACTCTCTCTGTTATACAGTTAGTCCACACACACGCTCACTATCAGATGGACATGGATGTAGATTCTTATATTACTGCCTTCTGTAAAAAGAATATGGAACGATGTGAAAAGATTGTCAATCGTAATTGATATATAGTATACAATCGAAGAGACTCCCAAGGGGGGTCTCTTTTTGTTTGGAGTTATCTATGAATGTATACTTAAATTTAACCAAGGCAAATTATGACGGCGAGTCGGACCTCTTGACAGTTGAAGTACCAGCAGCTTATACTGATGAATTACTAAGACTAGTCAGACCCATTGCCGAATCTACAGGCACATCTTCAGAGAAATTACTGAAGGATGTAATTAAAGAATCAATTTTAGAAATCGAAAGGAGACACTATGAGCGTAAGAGTCGTAAGACTAAGAAGCGGTGAGGATGTTATCGCAGATCTATATGAAGTTACAACCAAAGAAAACCCAGATGATGTGATTGGATTTCAATTGAATTGTCCATATCGTGTTTGGGTTGCTGCTGGTATGGACATCGAAAGTGATGGAGAGATTCATAAACTCACATCTCCTGAGATTTCTTTTGAGCCATGGATGCCGTTACTTAATGGTAGAGCAGTAATTTTGAAACTGGATGAAGTTATTAGTGCATATGAAACCTTCCCAGAAGTGTTAGAAAAGTACAATCAAATCGTGGAGGCAACAGGTGGTAAAGATTCTACTGCTGAAGAACGGAAGTCTGAGTGACTACCTGATCGGCAAGGTTACAGAATTGGATGAGGAGCCAGCAATCCTAGTTGAGGGATGCTACAGAATCATCGATGGTGTGCTGGAGGAGTATCCGAAATACTCTTCTCAGAGGGATCTCTTCTTGACATCTGACTCAGTTTTTACTATAGTGGATCCGAGCACGCAGATCCTTGGGGAGTATCAAAAGGTTGATGGCAAGTAGTTTCTACACCAATATCCAACTAGCAGGTAATACTATACTTTATCGTGGGTATGAGAATGGACAGCAGATCCAATCTCGTACCCATTTTTCGCCTACGTTGTTTGTTACATCCAACAAAGATGAGAAGTATAAAACTCTGGATGGCGAGAATGTAAAACCTGTTAGGTTTGAATCTCCCAAAGATGCCCGTGAATTCATCGCTAAGTATGAAGACGTGCATGGATTCAATGTATATGGATACGAGCGATACGTCTATCAGTTTATCTCCCAGGAATTTCCTGGTGAGATTGACTACGACATGAAGCAGATGAAGATCTTCTCCATGGACATTGAGGTGGCATGTGAAAATGGTTTCCCCGATGTGTCTTCAGCAGCAGAGGAGATGCTGTGTATCACAGTCAAGGATATGAATACAAAGGAGATCTTTGTGTGGGGCACGAGGGAATTCAATGCTCCTGAGGGTGTCAAATTCAATGTCTTCTGGACTGAGCAGGAGATGCTTAGTTCTTTTGTAAACTGGTGGACAGACAACACTCCTGATATTTTGACTGGGTGGAATGTCAACCTGTATGACGTGCCGTACATTTGCCGTCGAGTCAATCGTGTATTGGGCGAGAAGTGGATGAAAAGTCTTTCTCCATGGAATCGTGCCAACGAGCGAGAGATCAACATCCAAGGGCGTATAAACATCGCATACGATCTTCCTGGAATCAACATCTTGGACTACCTGGATCTCTATAAGAAGTTTACTTATACCAACCAGGAGTCATATCGACTGGATCATATTGCTCACGTTGAGTTGGGTCAGCGCAAGTTGGACCACAGTGAGTATGAAAACTTCAAGGATTTCTATACTCGTGACTGGCAAAAGTTTGTTGAGTACAACATTCAGGACGTTGAGCTGATTGACCGTCTAGAAGATAAGATGAAACTCATTGAGTTGGCAGTCACTATGGCATACGATGCCAAGGTGAATATGGAAGACGTTTATAGTCAGGTCCGTATGTGGGATACTATGATCTATAATTACCTTAAGGATCGTGATATTGTAGTGCCACCCCGCCGAGGATCTAAGAAGGATGAGAAGTATGCTGGTGCCTATGTTAAAGAACCTGTGCCTGGACTTTATGACTGGGTGGTCTCTTTTGACCTTAACTCCCTATACCCTCACCTCATTATGCAATACAACATCTCGCCAGAGACGTTGGTTGAAACTAGACATCCAACGGCGACAGTAGATAAACTGTTGCGCCAGGAGATTTCTATCGATGGGAAATACTGTGTCTGTGCTAATGGTGCTCAGTACCGTAAAGACATTCATGGATTCCTTCCTGAAATAATGCAAAAGATTTACGATGAAAGGACCATTTACAAGAAACGAATGCTTGCCGCTAAGCAAGATATCGAGAATGCCAAGACACCTGCAGAGACCCTGGCATTACAAAAGGATGTGTCAAAATTCAACAACATCCAAATGGCAAGAAAGATCCAACTCAACTCTGCCTATGGTGCCATCGGAAACCAATACTTCCGATACTACAATCTGGCAAATGCTGAGGCGATCACTCTCTCGGGTCAAGTCTCGATTCGTTGGATCGAAAACAAAATCAACGGATACCTAAATAAACTTTTGTCAACGGAAGAAGTCGATTATGTTATCGCATCTGACACCGACAGCATCTATCTTAACCTTGGACCTCTTGTTACTAAATTCTTTAGTAATCGGTCTGGTGATAAAGCAGCGATTGTTTCCATACTGGACAAGATCTGTCAAGAAAAATTGGAGCCTTTTATTGAATGTGCGTATGAGGATCTTGCGACGTACGTTTCGGCATATGATCAAAAAATGAAAATGAAGCGTGAGAATATCGCTGACAAAGGTATCTGGACTGCCAAGAAGCGATACATTCTCAACGTGTGGGACAGCGAGGGTGTACGTTATGCACAACCCAAATTGAAGATGATGGGTATTGAGGCAGTCAAGTCTTCTACACCTGCACCATGTAGGTCTAAAATTAAAGAAGCACTCAACGTTATTATGAATGCTGATGAGGATGCTGCTCAACAATTCATTGCCCAATTCAGGGATGAATTTAAAGAGTTGCCAATCGAAGACATATCATTTCCTCGTGGTTGCAACAATCTAAATAAGTGGTCCAACCCCGCTACGGTGTATACCAAGGGCACTCCGATTCATGTTAGAGGTGCGTTGCTATACAATTTTCATATCAAGAAAAACAAACTGACTCACAAGTATCCTTTGATTCAGGATGGCGAGAAGATTAAGTTTGTCTATTTGAAAACACCAAACAAGATCAATGAGAATGTTATCTCATACTTCCAGACATTTCCAACAGAGTTGGGACTTGACAGACAGGTGGACTATGACTTACAATTTGAAAAGTCATTCCTAGATCCTTTGAAAGTTATCATGGACGCAATTGGTTGGAAACCAGAAAAAATCGCTACCCTAGAATTTCTATTCGGATGAAAACAAAGTACGTCGTAACCTATCAAAAAGCATTTGGTTTCTCTCTGCGTGAAGAGAAGCACTTTACTAACATGGAAGATGCCCAGTGGTTTGCTCGTGCCATGAAACGAGCACAATATATTACAACTATTTTGGAGGAGAAGGAGTGAATTTCTTACAGGATGTAGTTAAGGAGATTGGTAATGAATACGCTAGCCTTGTTAGTGATGGAGTGGCAGCAGGTGATACTTCTGGTTACATTGATACTGGTAGTTACATTTTCAATGCTCTGGTTAGCGGCTCAATTTACGGTGGAGTCCCTGGAAACAAGATCACTGCTATCGCGGGTGAGTCTTCTACTGGTAAGACTTTCTTTTGCCTTGGGATTGTCCAGCATTTTCTTGAATCAAATCCCGATGCTGGGGTAATTTACTTTGAGTCTGAGTCTGCAATTTCTAAAGACATGATTGTGGATCGTGGTATTCCTGCTGATCGTATGATGATCGTGCCTGTGTCTACCATCGAAGAGTTTCGCACTCAGTCCTGCCGTATCCTGGACAAGTATATGGAGCAGGATAAAGACAAGCGTCAACCTATGATGTTTGTACTTGACTCTTTGGGTATGCTTGCAAGTAACAAAGAGGTTGAAGACGTTGCTAATGACAAGCAAGTCCGAGACATGACTAAGAGTCAGTTGATCAAGGGTGCTTTCCGTGTGCTTACCCTGAAACTGGGTAAGGCAAATGTACCCATGCTGGTCACCAACCATACCTATGATGTCATTGGATCGTATGTCCCCACCAAAGAAATGGGTGGTGGATCTGGTCTGAAGTATGCATCCTCTACAATCATCTATCTTTCCAAGAAGAAAGAGAAGGACGGCAAAGAAGTAGTGGGCAATATCATTAAATGCAAAGCACACAAGTCTCGTCTCACTAAGGAGAATTCTCAGATTGAAACACGTCTTTATTACGACCGTGGATTGGACAGGTATTATGGACTACTGGAGTTGGGTGAGAAGCACGGAGTATTCGAGCGTAAGGGGAATCGCCTCGTTGTTGGGGAATCTTCCGTTTATCCTTCTGCTATACTTGCTGATCCCGAAAAATATTTCACCCCCGAAGTAATGCAGGCACTCGATGAGGCAGCATCACTGGAGTTTAAGTATGGCCACTGAGTTAAAAGATTATATCAAGACTTATGATGCTGTGATCTCAAGACCCGAGTGCCTTGAGATCATCAAAGCATTCGATCGTGCCATTGAGCATCAGCAGTTTATTGATTCAGATAAGCGTCCATCGTTTACTCAGTTAAATATCACCCAGAGATATAAAGCACAGCAAGATCCTTTTGTTGGTATTCAAGAAAAACTACAAAAGGTTTTCGTTGATTATGTGTCAATGTATATGAAGCAGTTGGATGTTGCTGCAGACTTCCCTGACAAGTATGCCTTTGAGGAGTTTCGGATTAAAAAGTATAACGCAAACTATGATGAGTTTAGAGATCATGTTGACGTTGGAGATTACAACTCTGCCAGGAGATTCTTGGTGGGGTTTATTTATTTGAATGACGTACCTCAAGGTGCAGGAGGAGAAACAGATTTTCCTAAATTGGGGTTGAAAGTTCGTCCGATTGCGGGTAGAATGCTAATATTCCCCCCGACGTGGCAATACCGTCATGCTGGTCGTATGGTCTTGTCGGGCAAAAAGTACATCCTCGGATCCTATCTACACTACCTATGAGCATTGAGAATACGATTCTGAGTAATCTCATTTACAATGAAAGTTACTGCAGAAAAGTAATCCCTTTTATTAAGGAGGATTACTTCACTGGTCAGGGAAGTAAGATTGTATTTACTATTGTCTCTGAGTATGTGAATAAGTATGATGCACTTCCTACAGCGGACGTGCTCACCATTGAGACTGATCAAAGGAATGATCTCAATGAAACATCATTCAAGGAAGTTAATTCTGTCATCTCGTCACTGGTTGAAGAGAAGTCAGATCTTGAGTGGATTGTTGATACTACTGAGAAGTGGTGTCAAGAACGTGCTATCTATTTGGCACTGATGGAGTCTGTGAAGATTGCTGACGGTCAAGATAAGATGAAGGATAAGGGTGCAATTCCCTCTATTCTTTCTGATGCATTATCAGTTTGTTTTGATAGTCATGTGGGTCATGACTATATCGATGACGCAGAATTACGCTATGAGTATTATCACAGAGAAGAAGAAAAGATTCCTTTCGATCTGGAATTCTTTAACAAGATCACGAAGGGTGGTCTTCCGACTAAAACGCTTAACATCGCTCTTGCTGGCACTGGTGTTGGTAAGTCTCTCTTTATGTGTCATGTGGCTGCATCATGTTTACTGCAAGGTAAGAATGTATTGTACATCACGATGGAGATGGCGGAGGAAAGAATTGCTGAGCGAATCGATGCCAACCTCCTCAACATAAACATTAAGGATCTTTCGGGTCTCCCGAAGGTTATGTTTGAAAACAAAGTTAATAGACTTGCAAGTAAGACTACTGGAAAGCTAATTATTAAAGAGTATCCTACGGCATCTGCTCATGTGGGTCATTTTAGGTCTTTGCTTTCTGATCTGTCTCTTAAGCGGAGTTTTAGACCCGATATTATTTTTGTGGATTACCTCAATATTTGTGCATCGCAGAGATTCAAAGGGTCAGTTGTTAACTCCTATACTTACGTCAAAGCAATCGCAGAAGAGTTACGCGGACTTGCTGTTGAGCATGATGTGCCTATCGTATCTGCTACACAAACTACTCGTTCAGGTTATGGTAGCTCTGATGTTGACCTTACTGACACTAGTGAATCCTTTGGTCTCCCTGCTACTGCTGACCTTATGTTTGCCCTTATTAGCACCGAGGAGTTGGAGGGTATGAATCAGATCATGGTGAAGCAACTAAAGAATAGGTACAATGATCCCACCACAAACAAACGATTCTGTGTGGGTATTGACAGGGCGAAGATGAAGTTGTATGATGTAGAGCAATCCGCTCAAAAGGATTTGGTTGATTCTGGACAGGATCATGGAGATGAAGAGGAGCGAATCGACCTCGCAAAACGATTCACAAACAAGAAAACATTTGCTGCACTTAAGTATGATTGATCCTAAGAAGTATGTCGAATTCGTTGATGCCGTCACGTCAAAAGAAAGTAAGGACTATTCTCATTTTGCCGCCCGTCTCTTTGAGCTTGAAAGGGAAGGATTTCATACCGAGCGACTGCTTACTGCTGCTGTAGGTATGTCTGCTGAGGCAGGTGAATTTACCGAAGTAGTTAAAAAGATTATCTTCCAAGGCAAACCTGTGAATGAAGAAAATCTGTTTCACCTGAAGCGTGAGTTGGGTGACATCATGTGGTATGTTGCTCAAGCATGTATGGGTTTGAATATTAGTTTGGATGAAGTAATTCAAATGAATATCGATAAACTAAAGTCACGTTATCCTGGTGGTGAGTTTGATGCTCATTACTCGGAGAATCGAAAGGACGGTGATGTCTGATGTCCGATGAAAACGCTCTGTGGGAAGACATGCGTAGACTGAATGCCCTCTACGAAGAACTTTGTTGGGGGTATGATGACGAATTAGTTTTCACACATGATGGTAAACGTGTCATAATTTATAATAAGACAAGAGAAAATGCTTAGTCTCTGGATCCACCTTTGTGCTTTCTTCCAAGTTGTCATGATGAATTGTATTCAACCCGCCAACTGGCAGTACTGCTATAGGGTGGACCAGTGGTTAATACCAGACCTTGTTGAGGGGTATGAGATCTGGAGAGGAGAGAAGAAACCCTATCAGAATGAGAAGGATTATCTAAATAGTCTTGACGATCCTATCGAGTAGATGGCAAAGTTAAGTAAAGCAGATCTAACTAAAGTCAATAGTAAAACTGGACAGTTAAAGTATTGGTGGCCATTTATTGAAATGATTCATAAAGGCGAATCATTTAAACTCGGTGCCCAAGGTGAAAAGGGTGTCGTTGTTATTGGAGGCAAGACAAATGCAGCAACTAATAAACTGTTGGTGGGTATGCGAAAGTGTATTACCTCGCAGCAGGTAAAAGCATATTTGACAAAAATAGGATTTGAGCTTCCTGTTAAAGGTGGTGCTACTGTTAAGATCACCGATATGTGGAAGGAAAATGTTAAAGAGCAGAAAGAAACTGGGACTGAAGCAAAGATTGGTGGTAGAGAAACCGAAGTTTTTTCTGAAGTATTAGCACAGTTTTGTTTGGCATATGCTATTCATTATGGAAAGGCAGCAAGTGTTAGTAACTGTCTTGTCCGAGAAGGTAATGTAAATAATATTGAGGAGAGTGTGTACTCTGCATGTAAGAAATACATCATCACACCAAGCACATTCAATTTAAACAACGGTACATTTAGAAAGAAACTTGCATTGTTTGCATCTCTTCCTATGGAGAAGACTGCATCTGCTAGTGCTTGGATTGATGCACAAGGCAAAGCAATGTTAAAGTTGAAGGACAAATATAAGATTGGAAAGAATGTCAAGATCTATAATGATAAAATCTTTGACGGTGGATCTTTCACAGCAAACCCATACCTAGCATTTGAAAAGGCAAACACTGGTGTTGGTGGAGATAAATGGAATCCTGCTGATATGTGGGTAATGTCAGGTAAAGGTGTGCAGAAACTAGTACATTTGAATCGTGTTATTAAATCCAGAAAAAAACTGAGTGTGAATGTTGCCAACAACTTCCTTATGGAGCAGTTTAAGTCTGGTGATATCATTCCAGTTTCTCTTAAGAAACCATCTGATCCTGCTCACATTGTTGTTGTCAATAGTGATGAGTTTATTGAGAGAGTTGTATTGGGTAAGACTGGTAATCCTACCATTGAGATTACAACAGACAACCGTGATATGAAGATTAACTTCACTTTAGAGACGGTGCAGATTCCATCAACTAGGGGATTGAGAGGTGCCGCTGCTGCTAGGAGAAGTGGTAATGTTAATGGTAAAGTTGTACAAGGATCTCAGAAACATATCCGTATTAAGTATCACGTTAACAACAAGAAGATTGAGTTAGAGTATACTCAGACAGGACAACCATCTCTAGCAAAGGCAAAGATGGGATCGTTAGGTAATAAAAATTTCCAGTCAGTTATTAATGGCACTGTAAAGGAAGGTGTTAGAGCACTGAATAAGATTCAAGAGGGATATTCGGATATTGATATTAAGACAAATCCCTGGTTTAACAGTGCTCAGAAGATGAATGATTCTGATTATGCTCGTCTTCAGGGATATGTTTCTGAGATTTGGCAAGCAATTACTGGCGATAATGCACCAGACTTTACTAAGACAGATCTAAAAACAACGCCAAATCTTATGGATAAGGCAAGAGCAGCAGAGTTGGGACTTGCTGTTGGTGGTATTAAGAGTGATAGAATTAAGGCAAGATTGATTACATTCTTGTATGAAGCATGTGCATCAGTCGCATTTGGGTCTGGTCTTACTAAGGAGGAGCAGCAGATCCTGTCAGCATCTGGTGAGGTGGCACCTGCTAGGAAGACCCAATTCCAAGGTAGCGTCCATGTGAAGGTCTACTAACTGGCACACTCCCCGTTGCGACCTCCCTCTGCCGTGCTATAATAAGAGTATCAACAGGGGGGAAATGCCCAACAAACACCTAGAGCATCCAGAAGACGCAGTTTTCGATGGCAGGCGACAGGTTTTGTATAACCTCAAGCAGATGGTGTCTGCTCGTCGTAACCTAAGTATTAAGTACGACGGCGCTCCTGCTATCGTGTTTGGCATCAATCCCCAAAACGGACGCTTCTTTGTGGGCACTAAGTCCGTTTTCAATAAGAAGAAAATCAAGATCAATTACACTCATGAAGATATCGATAGAAACCATTCTGGTAACGTTGCTGATATCCTTCGTTTGTGTCTACGTTATCTTCCCCGTCGTCCTGGTATTAATCAAGCTGATTGGATTGGCGTTGGTGGCGGTAGCGTCTATACCCCCAATACTATTACTTATCGCTTTCTTAGTAATCCTGATGCTAATATAATTCTCGCACCACATACTAGTTATGTACAAGTTTCTCCAGATGCTGTCGGTAAGTGTGGGCTTGCTCTGCCTTCTACAGAGGATTGCTATTTCATCAACACCCGTAATGCCCACACCCGAGGATTCAATTACCTCGATCTCTCAGCACAGATCTTACGTCACCTACCTTTCGTAAAAGTACCTAAGGGTAAGTCACGAGATTACTTGCGTAAATATATCAACGATTATATTCGTGCTGGAGCACTTCCTACTCCCCGCGAAATGTATAATCGGTTGCCTGATAAATACAAGTGTGACGTTAATATTTCCACCTTTATTGTGTGGCATCTAATGTCAAATCTGAAACAGCGGTTACTCGACTCAATCATTGTTACTGACAACATCGAATGCTTCATCAAGGATCAACCAACCAAGCATGAAGGATTTGTTATTGTCTCTGATAACCCTCTCAAAATTGTAGATCGCCAAACCTTTAGTAAAGCAAATTTCAATCTAGATAAAAATTGGACGAATGAAGAAGTTTAGTGCTTTCCTAGCCGAGGCTCAAAAAACCCAAGCACAGCAGCAAGCTAAGGCTCTGGGTCTCAAGCATCTTGGTTACGGGTATTACGGTAAACCAGATGGTACTGTTACCCACAAGTCTAAAGATGGGCAATTGATGCAACTGTCGAAGAAAGAAGCGGAGAAATCAATTGAGCAAAGACCCGATGATGAAGAGGAGCAAGCACCTGAGCAGGATGCTGCGGTGTCAATTGCTATTACATTTGGAAGATTCAATCCTCCTACTGTCGGGCATGAGAAACTTCTTAACAAGGTAGAATCTGAAGCAAAGGGTGGAGAGTATCGTATCTATCCTAGTCAGACACAAGATGATACTAAGAATCCTTTGAGTGCTAATGAGAAGGCAGAATACATGGCGCTTGCTTATCCCAAGCACGCTGATATGATTGTTAACTCATCTAAGTTACGTACTATCTTTGATGTGTTGACATCTCTGAATGAGGATGGTTATACTGAGGTCAAGATTGTCGTTGGTGGCGATCGTGTAGCAGAGTTTAACTCTCTTGCCCAAAAGTATAACGGCAAACTCTATGATTTTGAAAACATTCTGGTCGTATCTGCTGGTGACAGAGACCCTGATGCTGATGACGTTTCTGGTATGTCAGCTAGTAAGATGCGGGCTGCTGCTGCAGAGGGTGATTTTGAAACCTTTAAGAAGGGTATTCCTTCGGCAATGTCTCTAGCAGATAAGGAAAGTCTGTTTGCGTCAGTCAGGTCTGGCATGAAACTCAACAATGAAGACTTTGATTTTGCTCAAGCATCTTATACTCTGCATGAGATTGCACCCAAGATGGATCTTGCTGGTCTGAGAGAATCGTATCTCAACAAAGAAATCTTTAGAGTGGGTACATTTGTTGAGAATCTAAACACTGGTGTTGTCGGTAAGATTGTTAGTAGAGGCAGCAACCATGTCATCTATGTTGACGAGCACGAAACTGTGTATAGAGCATGGTTGAAAGATCTTGTAGAAAGGAATATTATGGATTTTGGTTTTGACTATACACCTGCTGGAGAAGTTGGTACAGACCAGTTAACAGATTATATGGTCAAACTTACCCCTGGTGAGTTTATAAAGAAGATAAATAAAAGAAGCAAACAGCAGTCCAAAGACCGATGAATTTAAGAGATTTACCTGATATGTCTGACGCACTGGCTCAAGTGCGTGCTCTTGAAGAGAAGAAAAAACTCGATGATGTTGATCCCAAAGAATTAAAGGGATCACATGCAGAGCGTAAAGACGGTGACATTGATAACGACGGTGACGAAGATGAAACCGACGAGTATCTGCATAACCGTCGCAAGGCAGTCTCTAAAGCGATCAAGAAAGAAGAGTTTGATCACATCGCTTTCGCTGAGTCGGTAGTCCTGGAGCTTGCTGAAGAAGAAGCAATCGATCAATTGACCGATGACGAATTGGTTGATATCTTTGAGACTGCTTTACTTGAGTTGGCAGATAGTCCTGAAGATCTGCTTGAAATGGCAGATATCTTTGAGTCGATGGAATCTGAGATGGAGTACATCTCTGAGGAAGTTGATACTGAAACCAAGAGAGAGATCGGTGGAATCAAGCGTAAGATCGCTCATTCCAAGAAGATGGATAGACTGGTTTCTAGATCTTCTCAACTTGCTAAACTCAAAGCAAAGAAATCAAACAACAGCGAGAGAGATGCTGGTGCTGAAGCAAGAGAGAAACTTGCTAACAAACCAGCAGCACAAACCCGTGGTGAGCGTCTGAAGGCAGCTGCTAAAGAAGCAGGCAGCAGAGCGAAGAAAGGTCTGAAGGCAGGTATCAAAGGTGCTGCAACTGGTGCTGGTTACGTTGCTGGTGCTGCTAAGCGTCTTGATCGTGGTGTCAAGAATGCTTTTGACAAGGGTTATGACAGAGGTGCTGGTAAGTATAAGGACGATAACGGTGGTAGCTCCAGCGGTAGCTCCAGCGGTAGCTCCAGCGGTGGATCCAGACCTACTGCCACCACCTATAAGAAAAGTGGTAGCTCCTCCAAACCCAGAGAGAAGAGTGCTCTTCGTGCAGTCGGTAGTCTGATTAAGAAGGGTGTTAAGAAGGCAGTTGGTAAGACTTCTCGCCTAGTTTCTCAGGGCAGTGGTGCTCTTGCCAGACGTTTAGGTGAAGAGTTTGAAAAGATTGATCATCTGGTAGAGTCTGGTCTCTTTGAGATGACCGAGATCGAAGCAATCATCCTTGAGGGTATCCGTGATAAGGATCCTGAGAAGGGCACTGAGGAGAGAAAGGCACGTCTTGAGAAAAAGCGTGGCATGAAACTCGACGATCATCCTGAGTATAAGAAGGAAGAAGTTGAGACTGTCGATGAAGATGCCAAGTATGACCGCAACCGTAAGAGAGCAGCAGAAAGAGCAGCAGCAAGAAATGCTGCCAGAGATGCTGGTAAAACTGGTGTAGTTCCTGGAGTTGGTTATGTAACCCCTAGACGTGAGAAAGAAACCTACGTTGATTCTGCAGGTGTAACTCGTCATAAGTCTGGTGCTAAGAATGAAGAGGTTGAGCTCTTTGTTGATCTCTTGATTGATGAAGGTGCAGACCTATCCGAATTTACTTGGGAAGATATGCATGAAGAGTATGAGATGATGGACGAGGGTCTTCGCTCTGCTGTTAAGAACCTTCTTGGCGGTAAGAAGAAAGAAGAGCCTAAGAAACCTGAGAGCAGAGGCGAGCAACTTCGTAAGAAGTACAACGTTGGTCCTGAAAAGTCTGACACTTCTGCTAAGAGACAGATCCTCGATCGCTCCCGTGCTAGAGCAGATAGAGATGAGAAGGAGTATGGTGGTTCTCACTACTCTAAGTCTGTTGCTAAGAAGTCTAAGGATGCACATGATCGTTATCTGAGGGCAGGTTACAGCAAGTATGGTGCTGGCGATGCTCGTGGCAAGGGTAACAAGGCTCGCAAACGTGCTGCTGCTCTTACCAAAGAAGAAATGGTAATGGAAGGTATCCTCAAGCGTGCTGCTGAGAAAGCAAAGTCTGAGTATGGTAAGTACAAGAAGTTTGGCAAGGCATCTGGTGAAGCAGTTGACAGACTCCAAAGAATGAATCAGCACAAGCAAGATAAGTATGGTCCCTCCACTTTCAAGCAACGCATGAAGACTGGTGCTGAGCATAATACCGATAACGAAAAGAAAGCAAAGGAGGGCAAGTGATGTTATCCTTTAAAGACTTAACCGAGAAAAAAGCTAAGGTTAAAATCAATCCTCGTCTTGAGGATATCAAAGAAGGTGATAAGAAAAAGTGCTCCAAGTGTGATGGCAAGGGGTGCGAGCATTGTGATGACACGGGTTATCATACCGAGTCTTGCGGTGGATCCCATGGCAAGAAAAAGAAAAAAGCAATGAGCGAAGCGAAAAAGAAAGACGATACTTATCTGGAAACAGATTTTAAAAAGCGTCAAGCAAATAATGAGAAAGCTCGTAAGGATCTTATGAAAGGTCCTAAGATGAAGAATCCTCACTTTGAATCCAAAGTGTATGATCCTATGGATGATCCTGACTTCGACCATGACGAAGCGGAAGCAACTCGTGGTCAGTCTGGTAAAAACAAATCCATTACCATCAAAAAGAAAACCAAAAAAACTACCAAAGAGGACGTATCCTATGTCAGTCAAGAAGAAGTTTCAGAAGAAAGCGATCAAAGCATCGGTCAAAAAGAAACTTCTAGCTTGCTGACATTTGAGGACTTCGTATCTGCCCTAAATGATATCAATGAGGGGAGAGCAGAGGACGCAAAAAAGTCTCTTGACGCTGTAAAGAAGCGTCAGTCTGTACTCGATGCACACGAGAAGCAGACTGGTAAGAAACTTGACATCACTAAGACACCTGAGCATAAAGCACATAAGAACAACTTCCCTGGTGCTAAGCGTCAAGCGAAGAAAGTAAGAGGTGCTAAGGAGACTCCTGCTGAAGCGCATAATAGAAAGGTTAATACCTATATGGATCGTCTGAAGAAGCATGGTAAAACTACCAAGCAGAAGCGTGACGATGCTGCAATGGCAAAGCATACATCGAGATTTGATTGAACCTATATAAGGTATACCCTTGTTATAGGTACAAATCATGGTCTCATTCCTCCTTCCTTTGGCCTACAAAGTTGTAGATGCCGCTATTGCTAAGATTCCCAACGACGAAGAACTAGGTGAAAAACTTATTGACCTCTGCCTTCTTATCGTAGGTAAAGCAGTTAAACTATCTAAGACCACTGCCGATGATGAGCTCTTTGAGAAAGTTAAAGAAGCAATCAAAGCACGCTGATCAAAAGGGGCGAAAGCCCCTTTTTTATAAATAAATACTAGGAAAACGTTTTCGGAGAACAATGTCTTTATACGGAAGAACTGACGCAACCGCCAACAAAGAAGCAATCGAAGCACTTCGCACTGCTGTTGCTGGTACAGAAACCATCGTTTTCGTTGACGGGACTGAAGCAAGTCTTGCCGAAAACGCATCTCGTGGTATTACTGGTCCTGGTTGGTGGTCATATCGCACATTCACAGATAACGCAGGTAACACTCGCCATAAGGCAGAGATGCTTGCATTCATCTCTAATCCTGATGGCACAGAAACTCAGGCTGATGATACGGTCGCAGCAGACGTTACTTCGACCATCAGCATCAGCGCACAACCTACTGGTCAGACAACTGTCAGCGGCGCAGCAACCTTCTCGGTTACCGCAAGTGCAACAGTTGGCACTGTCACCTATCAGTGGCAGAGAAAGCTATCGGGTGGCACTCGTTGGACCAACGTCAGTGGTGCAACCTCTGCATCCCTGGTTCTCGCAGGTCAAACAGCAGACAACGATGGCGATCAGTATCGCGTAAAACTCAACAGCACTGCTGGTGCTGAAGAGGTAATCTCTGATGCAGCTGCACTCACATTTGACACCTGATAATATATGATCTTCAGCGAATTGAATGCAGATAACTACATTCTCTTCGCCATGAAACATTACGAAAATCCTCACTCATGTACGCGTGAGGATTTTGATGAGGATATGAAAAGATTCAAGTACCTCAAGAGATTATTCAAGAGGTACTTGCGTGAAGATAAGTTAAGGACTCATCTTATCATCAATCATCTAATCATCTTATATAATGTTTTTGGTGAAGCAGCAACTCCTCTCCTCTTTTTCAAATTGGAGCGGGAGTTTTGGTGTATATTAAAAACATTTTTACTCTTCTTAAATAAATATCCTGTAGGCATGATGCCTGAATTAGGAGTAGAAGAGGAAATCCAAGAGGAGTTAGCAAGACTATGACGGAAGAAATGATGACAACTGGATATACTGGTGGGGACGCAGCAACTGGTCCGACCGCTGGGTATGATCCTGTCATGAAGTTTCGTAGTAAACTTGCTAAGAAGAAAAAGATTAAGGAATCCCTTCAAGAAAATTGCCCCCGTGATGGGCAGATGATCAGACCACTATTTCAGTATAGAGTTTCTATGCCTGAAATTGGCGAGACCATTCTCTTTGCTAATTCTCCTGCAGAATTGACACAAAAACTACGCCTTCTATTCAACCCTCGTCAGAGAGCACAGATTAGTGTAGAGCGTATTATGCCAATGGAGGCTGCAAAGTTTTTCCAAGCTAAGAAGGAGAAGCACCTACGCAACGTTGCTGTGTGATCGATGGCCTTCGGACTTCAAAAGTTAGCGGTACTTGAATCTAAACTTGATATCTATGAAGACCTATCAAAAGAAATGCTCGATAAGCTTGAGCGAGCGGTTGCGACTATTAGTGAAAATAGTAACAGGGTCGCAATTATTCTAGAGCGTCACGAGAATCGTCTCGCTGAGAGTGAGAGAGCAGACCAACTCATCCTTAAAATGATGGAGGAATTGAAAGAAGAGGTTGCTGATATTGATAAAGGTGTGAAACTAAAGTTTCAAGAGCAAAATAAAAAGATAGAAGAAGCACAGAAATGGGTTTGGATGGCTGGTGCCGTCCTTACCACCGCAGTTACATTATTGCAAATCCTACCAAACCTCGGATTCGCCTTGACACCAGTCCAGAAGACAGGTATGATGGATGCAGCGGTAATCCATCGTATTGTCTAACTTCGCTGATCTACATTATGTGAATCTCCTGTCTGGAAGACTGGAGAAATTTCTACGAAAGAAACCCGATGTATATAACTTTCGGTGTCCTTACTGTGGTGACTCTGAGCGCCACAAGAATAAGGCACGAGGGTATTTCTTTCGTCTCAAGACGGATATGGTATTCAAGTGCCATAACTGTGGCGTAGGGAGGACCCTACCAAACTTTCTGAAAGATATCGCACCAGATCTTCATGACGAATACATCTTGGAGAGGTATAAGACGGGGACTACTGGCAAAGGATCTTATGTTCCCAAACCAAAATTTGAGAAACCTAAGTTTGTAAAAAGCCAAACTGATTTGCCGACTGTTGCCTCACTAAATAACTCTCACCCAGCTAAAAAATATCTTCTCGGACGAGGTATACCAGAGACTAATCTTTCTGAATTGTACTATGCCGAGAATTTTTGTCGGTGGACTAACATTCAAAAACCAACTTTCAAAGATGTCAAGAAGGATCACCCTAGAATTATTATCCCTTTCATTGACGAAGATGGAAATTGGTTTGGGTATCAAGGGAGGTCATTAGATCCACTTGATAAGATGAGATATATTACTATTATGTTGGATGAAGACCGCCCTAAAATTTATGGACTCAATAAAATCAAATCCCAATCCACTGTCTACATTGTCGAAGGTCCCTTCGATTCGTTATTTGTCGAAAACGCAGTTGCGATGTGTGGCGCTGATGTATGCATCTCCGATTATAATTGGGATCTTGTCTATGTTTTTGATAACGAACCTCGTAACAGACAAATCTGCGATCGAGTTTCAAAGGCAATCAACAACGGAGACAAGGTAGTCATTTGGGATTCCAATATTAAAGAAAAGGATTTGAATGATATGGTCCTTGCTGGACACAACGTACAATCCCTGGTAGAATCGAATACCTATCAAGGACTAGAAGCAAAAGTAAAGTTTACCGAATGGAAGAAAGTATGAGCAACGGCATTAAAGTTGTAAAAAGAAACGGCGAATCCGAAGGACTGAATCTCGATAAGATTCATGTGATGGTTGAGCACGCCTGTAAGGGTCTTGCTGGTGTATCTGAATCGCAAGTCGAGATGAATGCAGGATTGCAATTCTTCGACGGCATTAAGACTTCTGATATTCAAGAGATTCTCGTACGCTCTGCAAACGATCTGATCTCTCTGGAAGCACCTAACTATCAATACGTTGCTGCCAGACTACTTCTGTTTAGTCTGAGGAAAGCAGTTTACAATGGGCACCCAGACGGGCATCCCCCCCTCTTAGAGCATGTCAAACGATGTGTTGACAGGGGTATCTATGATGATGCAATTATTAAAAAGTATAATTCTGAGGAGTGGGATAAGTTAAATAGTTTTATCGACCATGATCGTGACATGCTATTCACCTACGCAGGTATGCGTCAGGTTGTAGATAAGTATCTTGTCCAAGATCGTAGCACGGGAGAGATCTATGAGACTCCCCAGTACATGTATATGATGATCGCAGCAACGCTGTTTCAGGATGATGACCCCTTCTACCGAATCGATTATGTCAGACGATACTACGACGCAATCAGCAAGCACAAAATCAACATTCCCACACCTGTCATGGCGGGAGTCAGAACTCCACTTCGACAATTTGCTAGCTGTGTTCTTGTTGATGTTGATGACACCCTCGATTCTATCTTTAGCTCTGATATGGCAATTGGCCAATACGTTGCACAAAGGGCGGGAATCGGTATCAACGCAGGTAGAATCCGTGGCATCAACAGTAAGATTAGAGGGGGCGAAGTGGCTCACACTGGAGTTGTACCGTTTCTCAAAAAGTTTGAAGCAACTGTCCGTTGCTGCACGCAAAATGGTATACGAGGAGGAAGCGCGACGGTCCACTTCCCAATCTGGCACCAAGAAATAGAGGACATCCTGGTCCTGAAGAATAACAAAGGTACAGAAGACAACCGTGTCCGTAAACTTGATTATTCTATTCAGACCAGTAAACTGTTTTACGAGCGGTTTATTAAGAATGAAACTATCACCCTCTTCTCTCCTCATGATGTGCCTGGTCTATATGACGCTTTTGGCACTGATGCTTTCGACACTCTCTATATCACATACGAGAAAGACGAATCTATTCCCCGTAAGACAATCGGCGCTCAGGAATTGATTCTCGATCTCCTTAAGGAGAGAGCAGAGACTGGTCGTATCTACATCATGAATATCGACCACTGCAATACTCACTCTTCCTTCAAGGATAAAGTGAATATGTCTAACCTGTGTCAGGAGATTACTCTCCCCACTACACCTATTCAGCACATTGATGGGCAAGGTGAGATTGCTCTATGCATTCTGTCTGCTATCAACGTTGGCAAACTGAAGAATATCGATGAGTTGGATGAGTTGTGTGAGCTCGCTGTAAGGGGTCTGGATGCCTTGATTGATTATCAGGAGTATCCCGTCAAGGCAGCAGAGAAGAGCACCAAGAATCGCCGCTCTCTGGGCATTGGATTCATCGGTCTGGCACACTACCTCGCCAAGAATGAGGCACGTTACGATCAGTACAAGGCACATGATCTTGTCCACAAACTTACTGAGCGATTCCAGTATGCCCTTCTGATGGCATCCTGCACCATGGCAATGGAGAAAGGTCCATGCGGTTACTTCGATCGCACTAAGTATTCTGATGGAATTCTTCCGATTGATACATACAAGAAGGAAGTCGATGAAATTGTACCCAATGAGTTACAGTGTGATTGGGAGTTTCTTCGCAAGAGGATTCTTCAATACGGAATCAGACACAGCACATTGTCCGCACAGATGCCTTCGGAGAGCAGTTCCGTTGTGTCAAATGCCACAAATGGAATTGAGCCTCCTAGAGCATTCTTGTCCATTAAGAAGAGTAAGAAAGGTCCCCTCAAACAGATCGTACCCAGTTACAATACTCTCAAGAATAACTATACCCTTCTCTGGGATATGGCTTCTAATGAAGGCTATATTAAGGTCACCGCCGTAATGCAAAAATTCTTTGATCAAGCAATCAGTGGTAACTGGTCTTACAACCCTGAGAATTATCCTGACAATGAGATTCCTGTGTCCGTAATGGCACAAGATCTATTGACTACATACAAGTATGGTTGGAAGACTTCATACTATCAGAATACATACGACAATAAGAAAGACGGAGATGTTGAAGATAACATTCAACGTGCCAGTGAGATTGACAAACTAATTGAGGATCTACTACAATCGGAGGAAGAAGATTGTGACAGTTGCAAAGTCTAAAGAGGTTGAAGGAATGACAGTTTTTAACAAAAGAAAAGTGGACACCAAGAAACAACCAATGTTTTTTGGTCAACCACTGGGAGTCCAGAGATACGATTCTTATAAGTATCCAGTCTTCGACAAATTGACTCAGCAACAACTAGGTTACTTCTGGAGACCTGAGGAGGTCTCCCTCCAGAAAGATCGTGCCGATTATCAACAACTTACTGATCAACAAAAGCATATCTTTACTTCTAATCTGAAGTATCAGATCATGCTGGACTCTGTGCAGGGTCGTGGTCCTGGGATGGCATTCATCCCCTACTGCTCTCTGCCTGAGTTGGAAGCATGTATGACAGTGTGGGAATTCATGGAGATGATTCATAGTCGCTCCTATACTCACATCATTAAGAATGTGTATCCTAATCCTAGTGAAGTGTTTGACACTATCCTGGATGACGAAAACATCATCGACAGGGCATCTTCTGTGACCCAGGCATATGATGATTTCATCAGTCATGCTCATCAATATGACACTGGTACTATGTGGGAGTTGGCAAAGGAAGGTCACTATGCTGGCACCTTTGATCGTGTCGAATTAAAGCGTAAACTTTATAGGGCAGTTGCTAATGTTAACATCCTGGAAGGCATTCGCTTCTACGTTTCCTTCGCGTGCTCGTTTGCTTTTGGCGAGAATAAACTTATGGAGGGCTCAGCAAAGATTCTCTCGCTTATTGCTAGAGATGAAAATCAACATCTGGTTATCACGCAGAATATCCTCAACAAGTGGAGAGACGGAGACGATGCAGAAATGCAGAAAATTGCTGAAGAGGAAGAAGGATATGTAGTGGACATGTTCATGCAGACTGTCAACGAAGAGAAGCGTTGGGCAGAGTATCTCTTCCGTGATGGAAGTATGATCGGTTTGAATGAGCGTCTACTTGGCAACTATGTTGAGTGGGTCGCTAACCGTCGCATGAAAGCGATTGGTCTCAAACCTGTCTATGACATCCCTGCTAAGAATAATCCCCTGCCCTGGACAGATCATTGGTTGAATTCCAAGGGTCAACAGAATGCACCACAAGAAACGGAGATCGAATCTTATGTCGTCGGAGGAATCAAACAAGACATCACCGCAGGAACATTTGCAGGATTCTCTCTTTGATGCTATACTAGACAAGACAGAGCAATTCGGTAATCCTTTTGCCGAGATGCTCTGGGAAAACGAAAAAAAGAAGGCGATTCGTAATTCGGTATCGCCTCAAACTACTTCAAATGAGTAGCGTTTTATAAATATTAATGGTAGCGAAAGTTACCATTACGTTCATTCGCTATTCGCAAATAGCGAACGCAAGTAAGTCGCGGAACGGAGCGTTCATCCTATGTTATCATTAGCACTGATCTTCTTTAGTCACGTCCCAGTGGAGAATTATCTTCGCTGTGAAGACTATGAATGGTTGAAGCAAGGATTGGAAGAGACAACTCTTTTCACTCCCTTTGAGAAATCTGATCTTCTCATCCACTGGATGAATCATACAGATCCTCATTGTTTTGATAGCAAGGACGCAAACGACTGAAGGAACGGGGCCTAAAAATCCTTAGTATTTCAGGAGTACTACAATGAAACTGCTTAATCTTTATAGCAACGAAACTTCTTATCGTGGTGTTAAGTATAATAATCATGCTGAGCACAAGCACGAAGAAAGAGAAGTAACCATTAATTATCGCGGTCACACTTATACCAAAAAGGTTGAGATGACAGTGTAATGGAAGACTACACATATCACTATGATGATATGGACGCTGATAGCAGACCACCTGCTTGTTATCAACTAACATATAGGGGATGCAAGTATTGGTCTTGCTATCGAATACACTTGCGACAATGGTTTGAGGATATGTTATCCATACAACCAATTTATAATAAAAAATAACACTGTGTTGATATACACATTAAGCACCCATTAGGGTGCTTTTTTGTTATCCTAAATACGTACATACTACACAAGGAGAGTCATGAAGATTTTTCTGGACTGCTCTGATGTTGACCTAATATCTCACGGGGTAAGCACTGGATTAGTCGATGGTGTTACTACTAACCCGTCACTAATGCTCCAAGCAGGAAAAGATCCAAAGCATGTCTTAAAAGAGATCTCTGAATTGTTTCCCTGGACTGCATCTGTATCTGCTGAAGTGGTTGGAGAGACCGCTGAAGAGATGATCTCAATGGCAGATGAGTACCTGGAGATAGGTCCCAACATCACAATCAAACTACCATGCACAAGAGAGGGTCTGAAGGCGTGTAAGGCGCTCTCAGACGACGATGTAAGGGTTAACGTCACTCTGGTCTTCTCAGCGGGTCAGGCGATCCTAGCGGCGAAGGCAGGGGCATCATATGTTTCACCTTTTATCGGTAGGTTGAATGATCAATACTGGGATGGTATGACACTAGTTGAAGAAATTGCTGATCTTTATGCAACCCACAATGCCAAAACAGAAGTCCTCGCTGCTTCCATTAGGGAAGCTCGCCAAGTACCCGCTTGCTTCAGAGTGGGCGCTGACATTTGCACTGTGCCTTATGACATCTTCCAGAGATTATATGATCACTCGTTGACGGATGCAGGTCTGGCAAAGTTTGATGCCGATTGGAAAGCACTCAATGAGAAATTATAATGCCGAGAAATCATCTACCAGTGGATGAGTTTAAGGTGCGTGTTTTAAAAATGAAGCACGCACTTTATAGTGAACAACCACCAGGGAAGTGTCAAGACTGGCACGACGGGGCACATGATATGCTCAATAAAGTATTAGATACACTTGACGAGTATCGATTTTGACACTAGAATAACCATGTGGAGGTTAAGAAAAATATGAACAAGAAAAATTTAAAGATACTTATACGAGATCTAGAGTTTCTCTTGCGTGAGCTGAAGTCTGAAGTTTACAACGATCCGTCAACGTACATAGATAGAAACGACGCTCGGCGTATTAGTATTGAAGATGACGACGGAGAAACAGATTGATTATGAAAATCCCTGGACTTACAACGGCACTCCCTTCACTAGTGAGGATATTGGTTCTTACTACGGGTTTGTGTACCGTATCACTAATCTCAGCACGGGCAGGATATACATTGGCAGAAAGTACTTCTGGTCGCTACGAAAGCCTGCAGGTAAAAGTAGGAGAGTTAGAAGTGAAAGTGACTGGAAAAAATACTATGGATCGTCTGATGAGCTTACTGCAGAGCGAAAGAAATTGGGGAATGCTAACTACAAACGAGAGATTTTAAGCCTACATAATACAAAGGGACTCGTAAATTTTGAAGAGACCCGACAACTTTTTATCAATAATGTACTAACGGAGGCGATGTCAGATGGGACACCAGCGTATTACAACAGTAACATCCTCGGTCGGTACATGCGTAAAGACTATTTCCAAACTGACCACACCCCTTGACCCATGCTGATGGGTCTGCTATAATTCACAGGTAAGCAAAGGGGCACATGAGTCACTTCGATTTTCAAGACGACTTCAACGATTTTGATGATACGCTTGTCGATCTTATGATCGATCAGTTGCATCAGTTCGCCGAGATGATGGAGCAAAACCCCCAAGCTACTACCTTGACTGGTCCAGTAGCTCAGTTGGATAGAGCAACTGCCTTCTAAGCAGTCGGTCGCTGGTTCGAGTCCAGCCTGGATCGTTGCATCATTTGATGCATCTAGGTCCAATAGAGGTAAAGTCTATGACTACAGCACAGAAATTCTCGTCTGCTAATGATATCCTTTGGGATGCCATTAACCGACAGATTACACTTGACGCCGAGTATCCTAACCTTTATAATAAAATCCTGAAACATTATGAGGATCGTGGCGTTGACTTTTATGGTGATGTAGATGAGGATTACGATATCCTCCTAACTAAACTTGAAACAGACCTAACACTTAATTATGCCTAAAGTGAATGTGATCCTAGAAAGATCACCCTATCGATATGTCTCCGTTGGGGTACTCGACAATGGGTACCCTGACTATCGAATCCAAAAGTTTGATGAGTGGACTAAGCGTTACAAAGACATGTATCTTTGTGACAACGGTATGCAAATTCAAACTGCAATGGAAGATTTTGAGTACACTAAATGGCTCGACCCCGATCCCGAGGTCGGTGCCTATCGTCATTACACCTGATTACCACCATGAATTTGTATCAAGCAGCATCTAACGCACTTAGTCAAGCAGTAAAACAATCTATTGATGATAATGTAGATTCAAATCTCCAAAGCGAAATCTGGCGTCACTATCAAGGTATGCAAGCAATTGCAAAGCAACTAGGCAAGGGTAAGCGAAGGACCGATCTAGATGCACTTGATAGTATTATGGATGCATACGATCCTGATTACAATATCAGTATTTTTTCAGGCAGTCACACCTATGGTGCTGCAGAACCTGTAAACTATCTTGATTACTTGTCTTCCGAGGGCAAGGATGTAATCACCTTCTCCTAGTCTTTGCCAATAGACTTTAAACTAGATGGTTGTAACGCATGAGAGATGTTCATACACTCGTTGACGCGAGGTTTCCAATTTTTCCTTAAGAATTGGTGGCGTGCATGGGGGGTTAGCGCCCCCGCCCCGTCATGGAGAGACGTAAAAACCCTGGTGGAGTCATCCCTAATATGCCCGTGATGGAGACACGTTAACAACCCTGGTCGGGATAGTCCCTTTGGACGCTCGGGTTTCTTGCTTCCTAAAAGCAAGTGGTGCGGATGGGGTTACCCCGCCTGGTTGGTGGTCCAGTTAAAACCACCCCACGCACCAGTGGCGGAATTGGTAGACGCGCTGGGTTTAGGTTCCAGTATCAATCGATGTGAAGGTTCAAGTCCTTTCTGGTGTATTATGCAATTTCTAGAATATACAGACATTTTTGCAGGCAAGATCAGAGAAGAAGAATTCTCTGAGTTAAAAGAGTATGCCTATGCAGGTATCGAAAAACGAGATCCTCTAGGTGATAATCCATATGCTTCTAATAGAGAAGAGTTTGTGTGTGAGATACCACCCAAGTTTGAGTTTTGGTTAAATGCTATTGTGCATTCCCAGATGAAACTACATCAAGAAGATGCAGGATGGTATGGTGTCAGACATGACATGTTTAGAATAGAAAAGATGTGGGTGAATGTTATGAGGAAGGGAGACGCACATTTCCCCCACACTCATAACATGTCACTCTATTCTTTTGTTGCGTACATCGATGTGAATGATGGTGACGCACCTTTCTATTTCATCAAAGATAATCATGGCACACCGATCGCTATTGATTCACGCAGCATCGGTATGTTTATGGTCTTCCCCTCTACTATGATACATACTGTTTATCCACAACCCACAGATAATCTAAGAATATCAGTATCTGGTAACATTGGTATCCACTTTGACAGTTGACAAAAATTTATAATTGCTATATAATTATGTCACAATTCGTTACAAAACAATGACTGTTACCAAAAATGAATGGGGTCAAGAAAACATGTGGGCAAAAGAGCCTTCCATGTATATGACCAAAGAAGATCTTGAGCGTTATGGTATCGAACCTTATGCTGAAAAAGCGGAGAAGATGAATGGACGTTGGGCAATGGTCGGCATTGTTGCTGGGTTTATTTCTTACGCTCTCACTGGTCACCTCTTCTTCGGGGTCATCTGATGATTGAAAGTCTTTGGACCATAACATCAGTTGCTTTCCTAGTGCTTCTATGCTATTCTGTTGAGAAGGTTGTTGAAACTTACTAAAACCTATGACAGTCTACAATGTTACTCTCCAGTCTCCTGACGGTACCGAAACTACCATCCAGTGCCCAGAGGATCAATATATTCTCGAAGCGGCAGAGGAAGCGGGCGTTGATCTCCCTTCTTCGTGCAAAGCGGGCGCTTGCTCAGCTTGTGCAGGAAAACTCCTCTCTGGTACAGTAGACAACGAAGAGCAATCTTTCCTTGATGATGATCAGATTGCTGAAGGTTGGGTGCTCACCTGTGTGGCATATCCCACTAGCGACTGTGTGATCCTGACCGAGCAGGAGGAGAACCTGTGATGAGTGAAGGCGCATGGTTAGGACAACTTGCTATTGCCCTTCAAAATCTCGGATGGGAACACGGCGATGAAATTGCTGTACAAATTGGTGGTATGTCTGTGACAGGCACTGCCACTAATCCAAACGGTAACCCCAAATGGTCTAAACCTTTTGGCACAGTTACCTATCAAAATGATGCATTTATTGTCATCAAAAATGTAACTCGTAATCCTGTAATTCCTTCTAAAGCATGTCAATGATTGGTATGAAAGTCCCTGACGTAAAATGGTATGTCAGGGAGCAAGACACAAGTAATAATGAAAACAAATACGAATGGCGTATTTACGACACCGAAGACTGGTTTGCTGGTAAACGGTGTGTAGTATTTTCTTTGCCTGGTGCATTTACTCCTACCTGTACTGGTAGGCAACTCCCAGATTATGAAGATGCTTTTGCTAAACTGAGAAACCTGGGCATTACACATGTATATTGTGTATCGGTTAATGATTCCTTCGTTATGAATGCCTGGTTTGAGTATCTTGGTTATGGTTTCAATGTCATCCCACTGCCCGATGGTAATGGTATGTTTACTGGACTCATTAATCAGTTAGTACTTAAAGAGAATCTTGGTTTTGGTCCTCGCTCCTGGCGTTACTCTATGGTTGTAAACAACGGAGTGATTGAAGCATTCTGGGAAGAGCCTGGTAAAGAAGATAATTGTGAGGAAGATCCTTATGGTGAAACTCACCCCGACAAAATTATCGAATACCTTCTGAAGTCGGCAGAGGGTGGTATCTTAAATCAAAAAGGAGAATAACAATGAACGAAAAAGCTGAGCGTATTAACGGTTGGGCTGCTATGATTGGTATCGTCGCAGCAATGGGTAGTTATGCAGCAACAGGTCAAATCATCCCTGGCATCTGGTAATATGATTGTTGATACTTCCGTTTTCAAACTCAACGGCAGTAGCGATCTATCCATTAAAACAATTGGTAACCAAAACAATATGGTTATCGTTGTAGATAACTTCTTAGAAAACCCCTTTGCATTGGTAGAGTTTCTTAAACTGATACCAATGCAAAGATCTGAGGAGTGGTTTCCTGGCAATCAACTCAAACTAAATTATTATTTTCCTGAGTTTTGTCCTTTCATGGATGGGATTGCTAAAGTCTACGACGTTACTGGTGGAGAAAAACGTTTCTATTACAATCAATACGATGGTAATCTAGAAGTCCTGAGAAGGTCTAATCATCCACACATTGATCCCGACATCTCACTAGCATTCAATTTGTATTTGAATGTCCATGATGAGATTGATGGCGAATCTGGCACTGCATTCTACAGACATAAAAAGTCTGGACTAGAATACCGACCAGACTTCAAAGCAAAGTATCGATACAAGTACTTTGACATCTCTACAGATCAAGATCCAATGGAGAAGGTTTACTATTCTCCTATCAGGGAAGATGATAATTTTGAAATGTATCATCTAGAAGAGCAACAGTTTAATCGTCTGGTAATTTATGAAGGTCACCTTTTCCATAATCTATTTGTAGAAGAGGGAAGGTATATGAATAATACTAGAAATTCTTTTGCTATGTTTCTCTAAATAGAGTGCCACTTTATCGGCACTATATGAACGTCGATCTACACAATTTCTTCAAGTATTATTCTGAAGATAACAAACAGCATGTTGCTGCTGTGCAATGGTTGGAAGATAATCTTCCAGCAGAATTTCTGTCTGATGATTCCGAATGGGTAAAAATCTTCAGACAGAAACCAAAGTCAACTGTAATGGAAGTACCTTACTTCCCACAGACTGACAACTACAGAGATGGAGAGCGCACTTGCAACTCATCCTCCTGTGCTATGTGTCTAGAGTATTTTAAACCAGGCACACTCAAGGGTGCTAAAGGTGATGATGCTTATGTAGAAAAAGTATTTGCCGTTGGTGATACTACAGACCATGCTGTGCAGACAAAGGTCTTGCAAATGTATGGGGTCAGATCATCTTTCCATTATGATTTGGCATTCAACGATTTGGATACTGAGTTAGCACTAGGTCGTCCAGTCATCATTGGTATCCTACACAGGGGTCCACTATCTGCTCCCAGAGGTGGTCATATGTGTGTAGTAATTGGTAAGAAGGGTGAAGACTATGTGGTGAATGATCCTTATGGATCTCTTAACGATGGTTACTCTTCGGATGTATATAATGGTAAAGGTGCAGTGTATAAGAAGTCTGATCTAGCAGCTCGCTGGTGCCCCAAAGGCAACGACGGATGGGGTCGTGTCTTCACTCCCTGACAAATTTGACAAGTCATAAATACCATGGTATTATGTAAGGACCCACGTCGCAGTGGGTCTTTTGTTATGAGACCTTGACGTGACTCTAGAGCCGAGGAAGGTGCCCCCCGAGAGGGTTGCGGTATACCCCCCTTTTATTCGGATGACGAATTCTATGCAAATTAATGTTTAAAAAGATCTTGCCACTTGCGTTGGCAACCTCTATCCCTGCTGCTTGTGCGTATCCAAGCATCAGCGAGATTAAAAACCCACCCCCTATTGATGTTGCGGTGGTTGGTAAAATAAATCCCGAGAAGGTTATCTCAATTGAAGTGGAAAATGATAAAACTTGGAAATGCCCTAAGTGTACACCCAACGAACAGTATGTCCTTGAGCAACTCCAAAAGTCAACCAAGATCTCAGATCGCAATGCACTTGCTACGATCATGGGAAACATTAAATCTGAAAGCAACTTCGTTCCCAACATATGCGAAGGAGGGGCTAGAGTTCCTTACCACGCTTGCCGTAGTGGGGGTTATGGTCTTATTCAGTGGACCTCAGTAGGTCGCTATAATGGACTTGGTAAATTTGGTAGACGCTATGGTTGCGACCCCAGCACTCTCAAATGCCAAACTCGTTA
>Ga0222715_10000761_pt1 | contig 32091 bp, 34 predicted proteins | sample C33_9DmetaG_FD_165056 | JGI IMG/M metagenome (GOLD analysis project Ga0222715, IMG submission 165056) | Estuarine water microbial communities from San Francisco Bay, California, United States - C33_9D | ecosystem: Environmental > Aquatic > Marine > Unclassified | place: USA: California...
TATGCCAGTGCCGCTTCTTGCTCGTTTATCATGCTTTCACCCTTTTTCTTTGTTGGTTTGCAGGTTTCACAACCTTCACCCTTACAGGTATCACAGGTCATGTTTTTGTCTTCATAATCACCCTTTTCGTCGGCTTTCGTAAGATTGCCGCCATCAAGGTGAGAGAGAATTCGGTTCAGTCCTTCTTTGACTTCATTCAAGGTTTCAGCATTCGTCATGGTTTCACTTCCATTGTCCATTTTCAAAATCGTGTAAGATGATTCGGGGTTAATTCCTTTCTTACACAATGTAATTTCATGGAGTTCCAGGTCGGTGATTTCACGGTGGGTTCCGTGTTCGGGGGTTGTCTTGGTGACACGGAACAAAGCCTGCCCCCCAATTGAGAAGGAACGGAGCGAACCATCTCGCACTTGCTTCTGCACTTCTCGTGCCTTTTGAATGTCATCACGGATTTTGCAGACTACAAAGAGTCCGTGGCTGTCCACCTCGGATTTCCAAAGGCGACCTTGTGAATCAGTGTGGGAATCGACCACTTCACCGACTTGAATGCCACTGTGAGCCAACTGAACATTTCGGAATGCTTTGTTGGTCATAAATTTGCCGAAAGCCTTCTTGAGAGCATCAACGGGGATTCGGTCGCCCTGCTTGTCCACCATGTCAACGGAAGCATAGCCAGCGACATAAAGTGCGCCGTCCTCTTGGGACTTGAGCAAAAAGTCCTCCCCGACGAGGGAAAACCTTGCTGTGGCGGCTTGCATGAACCAACCGACTCCATGTAATGGTATATGAACGGTTCGGAGAACAAAATCAAGCGATTCGTTCTGCTTCACTACGGGTTGCAGGCTCTATGTCCTGCGTTTCTTCGTCTTCATCCTTTTTTGGGATGCGTAAAACCGCTTTGTCACCCTCAACCGTCAATTGAGCAGGAGTCCCGCCTGTCAATTCGGGATCCACTGTGAGGCTCAATGAAGGAAATTCATCCATGGTTTCTTCCTCATCGTCTTCTTTTGGTTGCCCAAAGGTTGTGTTTTGTTCCTCCATGAGTTGAGTTGGCCCTCTTGGAGAAGTGGTGTCGGCCTGCATTCCCGACCATGCTCCACCATCGGGGGATGCGCGATTCATCCGTGGATAAGCAAACCTTTCGATGATGTCATCATCAATTGCTTCATTGACAGTCCACTTGCCTTCCTCTTCCTCTATGCCGTATTCGTTGCCGAAATTCTCAAGCATTTTTGGAGTCAAACCTTTGACACTGTCACACAATTCTTCTGTTGTCATTGACTTTTCTTCTCGTCGGATAAAGCGGCGAACATGATCCATGATGTGATTTACATCTCCTCGCTTTTCTTCATCTCCAATAACAGCAGGTGCTTTGATTGTTGCTGTTTTATCGGTCTTTCGTTTCTTAGGCCTCCTGCCTATGCCCCCACTATAAACAGGATTGAATGTGCCTGGCGTAGCACTGGTGACCGCTTCTTTCAGCAGTGAGAAAGCAACGGGTGACCAAAGCGGAGCCTGCCTCTCGGCGTGTTTGATGAGAGATGGCAGGTCGCTCTCGACCGAGGAGACTTTGAAGGTAAGGCCGTCCATTGTCCCCTTGATGACGACAGGAGAAAGGATGGATGGGTATTCAAGAACAACTTCTGTTCCCGACTTTGCTGTGATTTGAGGAAGCGGCGGGTATTGTTTCTTGACATCCTTTGAAGCATAGCGAATCCACTTGGGGTGGACTTCACGACCTTTGATGAAAGTTGAACGGGAATCCCGAATCAGCATTTCACAATCTCCCTCCTGCAACTTGTGAACAGTCTTCACCAGCCCTTCATTATCCGATGAGGAGAAATTTTGAGGCATTGGGAATGTCAAATGCTCCGTTGAATCGTAAAGAGTCCGTAGGGCATTCATTCGGTCTTCAAGTGGTTCATGGGACAAATCCATTCCCTTGTGAAGCAACAAATCAATGACATGAAGCATGTCTCCATCGTGATAGGCATCAAAGGAAACATCCCCGCTCAACTGCTTCAAGTCTTTCTTGATTTTTGATGATAGCGACATTGGATTTACGCGCTTCCCCTTTTTTTCAACGAGAACACGCTTGCCCATGGGCTTCTTTTGCACGATCCATTCTCCACTGAAACCCTTCAACGAATGAATGTCGTCAAGGTCATATACCGTATGAGCAGGTTCAATCATGATTTTTCCAAAGACCCCTGTTGGTTCATAGTCGTCGGATTTGTTCAAGTCACCCGAAATCAAATGGGAATAACCTTGGGGAGAAGTTGCGCTCATGGCGTAAATGTCTCTTTGCTTTGGCAACAATTCTTCGGACATCATCGAAGGTAAAGGAATGTGTTTCTCGTGGACTGTGCGTTGCATTGTTGTGAATGGCGTTTCTTTGTTGTCAAAACGAATGGTATTTGATTGAGGGTCAAAACGCCATGCGAGAGTTGCAGGCATCTCGTGTCCCCAAGCATCATTATTCCCGTTCACATAAACAGGGGGCATCACCGATTCAGCAAAAGGAGAAAGCCCCTGCGTGGACATTCCACCCTTTCTAATCGCAAGGTGGTTTGCCGCCGCCGCAATCTGCTGAAGGTTGCCTCGTGCAATTGTGGAGGATTGAGGGTCGGTTCCAGTGACGATTTGAGGCCCGAATTGTTGCATGACTTGACTGGTCAAGCGCATAATCATCTCGCCCAACTCCATGTCCGTTTTCTTGAAATGTTCATTATGAGCATCCCAATAATCATGCGTAGATGCGGGGTGTTCTTCACGATAAATGCCTCTCCTCGGATTCCCAACATCAGTGTGTGATTGAATAGCCCTTCCTAAAGGAGTCATCAAAAGAGCATCCGAAGGCACTTGCATACGGCCTCCGACACCTTGAATCTCGCTTGGGTGCAAATACGCATGGTTAGAAACCGCAGACCAATTGCCACGCTTTCGTGTATAAGAATCGGAATTTATTCCCCCCGTCAAGTGAGGCATAGGGGAGGCAGGAAAGTGGCTGTTGTGATGTTGTGATTGCTTCATCATCTCGAAAACAGAATCCAACAGCATAGTCCCCACATGTCCTTCAAAGGCTTGAGGGTAAGAATCAGTCATCAGTTGCCGAAGTGAGTCTGTTCCACGACCAACTCCCCCCCAATGAAGAAACGGTTCCCACCAATGATAATTCAGTGATTTGTTGCCCTCCATATCCCACGGAGAATGATAGTGTTCGTCGATGCCGCCAAATTTTGAAGAAGAAGTTGCACCGTGGCGATCAGCAGGGCGCATCCACCATTCTACCATCGGGGTAAAACGAGAACGCCAAGAGCGCAAAGCCCGTCCCCATGAGATGCCAGCCTTCTCTTGAAATTTGTTTTCAATTGCCTTATGTTCGGGAGAATTGGGTTGAGTTGACCCCATTTGACTCAATAAATCGCCAAAAGCGGCTCTTTGTTCGGGGGTGTTCCATTCCAAGCCGAAGAGGTATGATAGCATTCCAAACGAGGACATAAATTCTGCCCTCTTCTCCTCCAACCATTCATTCTCGTCTTGAAAAGCACTGCGGTTACGGTCTTTTTTGTAAAGGTCAATCATGCTTTCGTTTGGCTTTCCGTAGCCCTGCACAGTCTCATAACCATGGATTCGCTTTTCCTGTTCGGCCATTTCCTTCAACAACAAAGCCGAGTCAATCAAGTGATGTGCATATTCGGGTTCACCATGCTGGCCGCCATGAAGCAAAGGGCAACATCCCGATTTCAATGACAGGGGATGGTGTGTGCCATACGCATTCTCCGCATCAGCCATCGGCCAATCATCCATCATGTTTGTTGATACCTTTCCATGACCTGCAAGAAACGGTGAACCGATTTGCATTTGTGAAACAGGCATTGGTGAATTCAAATCCCGCATTCGATACGGGCTTTCGCTTGGTGGAGCAATCATTGTAGAAAGAGCCATGTCAAAGAGGCTCCCCTGCTTTTGCACGAGCGACAGGTATTCGGAATGGTCAATTTCATGTCCATTCAAAAATCCGAGGACGGAATCGGTTCGTGAACGCAGAAGGTCTTCTGTCATTTATTCTCCCCCCTCATAGGCGAGAATAAACCTGTTCAAGCAGTGAAGTGATTTCTTCTGCGATCCCCATTTGTCCAACGCCGATTGACTTTTTCAATGAAGAGAGAGAATCCTCAATGGGTGCGAGATTCGGCAAGTTGCCACTGTTCCCTCCATCATTCAAGTGCATGTGCAAAGAAGAAGCCGAGGCATCATACCCTGTTTGAGCAACGGATGGCATTTTGAAAACCTCATTCACTGTTGTTTTTGAGGGGCCATCGGTGAATTGAGGAACACGATGATTGGTTGAATAAACCGTAGCACGAGTCGGTTCACCACCTGCGACATCCATGAATTGAGGAACCCCGTTTTGGAGGTTGCCTTCCACTTCGTATTTCACGATGCCCATGTCGGAAAGGATTTGAGAAGTGGTGTCAAAACCCTTTTTGGTATCTTTTGCGTTAATGCAGTGAGGGGGACAAGATGTGCTTCCACGGTGCATTGAAGGAGAGGAACCACCGCCAATTCCTCCAAGTGCCTGTGCAACTTTGCATCGGCCACAAAGGGTCTTTTCGTCCTCTTCTTTTTTCAATTCATTTTTTTTGCATTTATCACAAGGTTCTTTGCCGAAGCGAACATGTGGGCATCCTTTCGTGTTGGCTTCGATGGCTTCTCCGACCTTACGCTCCCAACTGCTGATTTCGCCGTCTTTGTTACGGTCGGCTTTGCTCTCGTCCAACTTGTCTTCACCCTTGAGTTGCTTTTCAAGAGCAAGCACTTGAGCGAGCAAACGCCCTTCATGAGATTCCTTCATTGGGTCAAACCACTGTGGCATTATCCATTCACCGCCCTTTCAGCATCCTTCCATTCTTCCAATTCCTCGGAACGGGATTTTCGGAATAATTCTCCACTGCCCGAAAAGGGGCCAACGGAGTTAATGTCGGGAATGTTTCGGTTCAATGGGTCAAAGGTTTCATCAGCATGAGGCGTGGTAAATTTCTGCCAACCCCAACGCTTGAGAAGCACTTCGGGATCTTCAACTGCCTTTTGCATGACCGACCTCTCACGCTCCAACACATCAATGCGAGCGTTAAGAGATTTGATTTGTTCGACCATCTCCTTCATCAATTCCATGTTTTCGGCTTCATCGGACATATCACATTCCTCCTGCCATTCCACCCGACATATCAGTGGGCATGTTCATTGGTGATTGCTGTTGCTGTGAAGCCATCATGGGGTCGGGTGCGCCCGACATTGGGCCAAGTGGTTGCATTTGAACCAAAGAAGCGTGTTTTGTTTTTATCATGCTAAGTGGTTCTTTGATTGAAAGAGTTGCCATTTCCAATTGCTTCATGTCCATTTGAAGGCCAACCAAGGTTTGTTCATCAATTCCTGCGGCGCGCTGGTCATCAAGGAGGTGAATAAGACTGTTCATTTTGGTGGTAAGGTCGGACACGGTTCGGTCAATGTCGTTAAACAATTGAGCAATCGGAGCAGTGCTTACGGCAGTTGTTGGGTCTTGCTTCGTAATGAGGCTATCGCGCACTTGAAGTGCCTTGAGGCGTTCTGCCATTGAAGGACTACCACGCCAAGCCATCAAACCACCCGATGAGGGGTGTAGAATCCAGTTGCTCGACCTGCCCTGCTCACACCCAAAGCGATAGCCCCTTCAGTGCCTTTGTAGTCGGAAGCGGTGTTGTCATATTGAGCAAGAACGCCCATTCGTGTTTCTGCCGCAGGCATTGAATTGCCCGACATCATTTTAGAGAGTCGGTCGGCCAAGTCCAAGTCCGATTTCAAGTGCTGAATTGCGTTTTCCGCATCCATCAAGTGCTTTCCAATGGTGGTCTTATCATTGGTTTTGATGGCCGCCTGCACTGCCTCAAGAGAAGCCAATGCTCGTCGTGCCATGGGATCCATTTTGCTGATTAAGTCGAAAGCATCCGAATCGGTCATGTCCTGTTCCACCCCGTATGTCATATTTTAATCATGCGCCACGGTCGTTCAAGCCTTTTCGTTTTAAGGCCTCATTGATTCGATGTTCAGCCATCCTTTCTTCGGGAGATTCAAAACGCCGTTTATCGGTTTTTTTGTCCGTCCCTGCGGCCATTCCTTCGTTTCGTTGAACATGAGTTGGTGACTGTCCTGCGCTGTTGCGCTCTTTGTCGCTGTTATCGCTAATCGACCTCAAGGGTGGAATATCCGAACCTTGAACGCCCACCAGCGAATCGGCAAGGGGCATAGAACCTCGGCTTTGCCTCAAATCCCTGTCTCCCTTTTGCACCTGTTCTCCGCCGCCTGTGCCTTGCTGTGCCGCCTGCGCCTCCTGCTGTTGCTGTGCGATTTCTTCATCCGATGGCTGGCGGAAGTCAAAGTGGAGGATTTCATCGTCTATACCGTCGCGCAGGTTTGCTTCAAAGCCAGCCTGTTTCATTTGAATCATGTTTCGGATTGCCATCTCATCCCGTCGCATGTTCATGATTTCGTCCTCTTCCTCATGCGGGTTCAAGCGCAAGTGCCATTCGGTGATTGAAAACGCCTCCATCAACACGGGGAACAAAACCCGATTGAAGATTGACTGTGCGTATGAAATTGAACGGTTGCTCACAACGATTTGCATTCCTTCGTTGTTCAAACCACCGCCCGATACATCATTCATGAACACATTTGACACGCCATAAAACGCCGAAATGCGCTGGCGAATATCGTCTTTCATCGGGATGTATTGTAACTCTTCCAAAGTGTCCATCATTCGGACATATTCAATACCGCCACGACCCGACTCGGTTTCTACACCAATTGTCGGAATGTAATTCGGGTCACGCTCAAGGTGTTCTTGGATGTTCCTTGCAGTGCGCTCCACAGTCTCAAGGTTGGATGATTTGATGACCATCACGCCTCGTGGCATTCTTCGCTTTTGATACGCAGAATAAACATAATTGTCCATGGCTATGAGCGTATTCACCTGTCGCCACATCGTCGCAACAGGACTACGGCCATACAACTTCGACGGCGACCATTTGCTCAAATGAACGACTTCTCCCTCGGTATAGACCTGTCCTTTGCCAACACCCGCCAAATTCATGAAATGAATCGGGACGACAGGCATACCCGTCTTTGGACACTTCTCATCCTTATCGCTGGTTCGGAATGAACGGTCAACAAGGCTGGTGTATTGGCTCCCTCCACGCACACCCCGCTTATCCGCCAAAATCCGCATGAAAATTGGGTCTGCCCTGCTAATTTCTTTGATGCGGAAGAACATAGGCTTCTTGGTTTTGGGATCGACATAATACTCCTTGGTCAAAACAATGTAAGCATCATCCACGATGTCCAAGTCCATTTCAATTTCACGAAGAACCTCCAAGAAGTCTTGTTGCATTGAATTCTTTGCACCCATGAGAGCATCGGCGTATTCGATTTGAGAACGGTCGGCCTTGCGAACACCACCGCCACATTTCGTGCAAGTCTCAACCTGTTGCTGATATTCTTCATCACATTCAAGACATTTCACGACGAATTTCGGCTTCCAGCCCCACCCCTTACGGAATGTTTCAACATTCAAATGATTGAGAATTGAGCGCAACACGAGACATTCATACGCCGCCGCATAGAGAGCGGGGATGGTGATGCCTTGAAGCAAAGGTGGCTCTTGGATGCCTGTTTGAAACAAAGGCATGGTTGGCATCGGGGTTGAATGCCGTTCCATGTCAACTCCAATAGAGGAGAAAAGGCGGTCGATGCGTTTTTTATCCGCCATTATTCATCCCCCAACACTTCGTTGATTAAATCCTCTTGTGTCATTTTCCACTTTTTGAGCAGACTCACCTGCTTCGCAGGAACGGAATTTTGATACGCAAACAATTGAATGGCTCGCTCATCACCCTTGATCGCTTTTTGGATAACTGTTGAAGCGGCTCGCTTTTCTTTGAGGAAATCATGGGCCATTTCACACGCCTTCAACACAGCCCTGTCCCCCATAAATACGATTGAGGAGCCTTCAGCCTTGACAGCACTGACAGACATGACACCTTTCAATGTTTCCACATAATTCGTTGCGTTGACCGATGAGAAAGGAAGAACCAAGCGAGGGACACCTCGCGAATCAACTTCTAATCGCCCATCTGCTTCCCAAAGGGAACCGATGAAACGACCACTGTTTTTGATGATGGCGGAGCCACGATTCATATCGTAGAATAAACCTCGCTGATTTGATTTTGTTCCTTTGCCTGCAACTTCAATGTCAAACAACCAACCATGGCTTTTGATGAGGTTTGCCAACTTCGGAGCCGTAGAGGGGACTCCGCTTTCAATAAGTCCCTTTGCATCCATCAAGCCATTCTTCATCAAAAGTTGCGAGGCTTCGGCAAGAATGGCTGATTCACGGGATGAGATGCGCTCCGATTTGTTGACCATCTGCGACCATAGGCTGTAAGCGTCTTCTCTCTCTTCATCCGTTTGTGATTCTCGCCAAGACTTCAAGAAACGACGAAACGGCAGACTCAACCGTTCTATGCGCTTATTCAAAATCGAATAGTCGGAATCGTTCAACGGCAACTCATCATACAGTGCCTCGCTTGAGAAGTGTTTCAATATCGCCTTGTGTTCTGCGGCGATCAATGGGGCCATCAAGGTCAATGCTTCGTTGCCTAAATCGCTTTGAGATTTTTTCAACACATCAATGATTTCATCACTGGACATGCCGAAATTCTCAACAAACCATGAGCGGGTGATGTCTCGCCCATCAAGGGATGCGCCAGGTTGCGTATCGGGGGCAAGTGTGCTTTCGGGAGAATCAAGCCCTTGAATGTCGCCTTCTTCAGCAATACGCTTCAAGTCCTTTTCTGCTTGTTGCTGTTGTTCCTTCTGCTTCTGTTGTTCCTTGGCATTTTCCAATTCACGCTCTTTTTGCTCAACCACTGGGTCATCTATTTTGGGAAGAATCTTTAACAACACATCCTCGAAGGTTTCAACTCCGAATTGATATTTGATTTCTTTAAGCATCAGCCCACCCCAACCGCTTCTGCCAAGTCTCGGCATCAAGAATCAAAATGTTGTCTCGGAATTCCTTTGTTGCTTGGACTGAAAGAGCCAAGGCCATAACCATGTCATCATGACCACCAAGGCTTTCCATGCGCCCATTATCCAACATGGTGAAGGTGGACAACTCGTTTATGAGGGTGTTCATGTGGCGGTGAGTTGCCCCTTCGTCTTTGAAAGGAAGAGACAAATGGTTGCGCTCAAAGTGCAACTGCAAAGTGTGAATCAGTGCCTCCTTCTTCATTCGGGTGGTGTTGAAGGGTTTGATAGGAAGGTCGCTGATTTCAGCCAGCACTTGATTGAAAGCCATAGCGAAGTTGTTTGTTTCCAACTCAATGATAACTGGGTTGAATCGTGCGTTCAACTCAATGATTTTCTCAATCTGTGCGCTGAAATCCATACCCTTCTCGTGATGCACATGCACGATTCGCTTATGTTTCTTCTCATCCATCCCAATAACCAACATGCAGGTATAGTCGGCTTTCCTGTTTGCACTGATAGCAGGATCCCACCCGATGTAATAGGACAACTCTTCATCGGCTTGAGGATAATATGACAGGGCCAATGAGTCGTCTTTGGCGTTTTCAATCACTTCTTCGGGGAACAAACTTGCTTCACTGGCTATCGGTTTGCACAGGTATTCACGGGTGAAAGCAATCGAAGTCATTTCACTTCGTCGTGTTTTCAGTGCTTCCAATGACCACCTTTCGGGCCATAGTGGATCGCCTGTTCGCTCATTGATTGCGGGGTATTCGTTGACGCAATACCCGTCCAACTTCTTCAACTCGGAATAAAGGTCGGTGTAGGAGAACGGCGTTCCAACGATGCACAGTTGCGCTGTGTGGTGGAGAACGGGGAGAAGGGCGGTGTAAAACCATGTTGAGATTGACTTCAACTGGGTGGGTGCTTCGCTTGAAAGGATGTCGTCAAGAACCACAATTTGAGGGTGCGCCCCACGAACAGCCTTACCAACGGACATGGCCCGTATAGATGATTTGTTGGTCATTTTGAACAACTGCTTGGCCCATCCCCTCGGCGGCTTCAAATGAGCCAAAGCAGGGGTCGTCATAATCAACTCGTCCATTTTTGCCATGTGGTCAATTGACTGGTGCTGGCTGTGCGAGAAGAACAAAACTTCAGTGCCAGGATTGTAAGCCATTTTCCATAGGAGATAGCATCGAAAGAACACGGATTTGCCGTGGTCACGACTGGCTATCACGCAGGTTTTGGTGTGGCCTTCTGCATTGTTATACCATTCTTTGTGAAATTCGGCCAGTTGAAATCCGCAGATGTCCTCAAAGAAAAATTGAAAATTGCGACGGCCCATCTCAAAATCAACCTTTGAGGCGACTTCGTTTAGGCCCGACATTCATTCACCTCAAATCACAAACGGTTCGGGTTCTTCATCATCTACGGGTATGCGAGGTGCTAAGAGATAACGCAATTCATTCATAAGGCCTTCAAAATCACCTTCGGGTTCACCATGTTCTGTTGTTTCAACGCGTAATTGCAGTGGAGCCGCACCACCTTTGGGTGTTTGCATAAGGTCAAGAATTGCAGGATTGTCTTTGAAGTCTTTCAAATTCGGAATGATTTTGAGGTATTCTTGGTCGTAAATGCTGTCGGGGGCCTCCTCAAAAGCAATATCGGATTTGTCCTTTGGAGCATTCTTGAGCCGTTCCATCAATTCCTTTATGCTGGTTTCGATTGAAGGGCCGCCCAAATCAGTGAATTCGGGTGGCATCATCACAGGAATGCGGTGGCGGGTTCCTGTTGGTTCTCCCATTTCATTTGCCACTGAAACTGTTTGTCCTGTGGCTCCGAAAGAGTCAAGGAGGTTTGCATTCACCATGAATTTTCCTTTACCGTCCATAAAGGGCAATTCCCAAACCGCATCTCCCTGTCCTGCTCTCGCAACAGGCATCATCTCACCATTGATTTCGGCCAAAAGTGCTTCTTGTGGATTTAGCGTGTCGGAATTTGTTCCTTCACGAATAAAGCGTGGTGCGTCAAATGACCTCAATTTCGGAATCCCCATTCCATCAAGAAGCGAGGGGATTTTTGGAGACACAACCCTCTTAGCACCTTTTCGATAACGCCCTAAACCCTGTCTCTTCGCAGAAGCCTCCAAGTCCTTGATTGGGAATTCGTCGCCCGAAAAACCAGTGCCAGTGAAGACTTCATCACCAATGTTTGCGGTCAAAGGAGGAAATGGTTCTTTGCCTTGTCCGAGATACCGAAATCCTGCCGAATAACCCCCAGTCATGGGAAATCTCCTCGGCCCTTGACGATTTTTGCTCATCTCTATGAGAGGCGAGAGATTCATTGGGACTCCGATCATCCCCCTAAGATCCCCAGTCTTTACCGATTGAGGAGCAACAGTCATCATGCCCACATGGTCGCTCGAAATCGCCGTTCCCGCCGCAGGCCGACCTTCACGGTTTGTCAAAAATAATCCCGAATCGTTCACCAAACCCATAGCCAAGAGGTCTTTTATGCTCAATGCTTTGTTCAATGGATAACCCTTTTTTGCGAGATTATGTCCCAAAGGAGAATCCTTTACAGGAACCTTTAGACTCGTTTTGTTTTCATCGGTTTTTTTTTCGGCATTGTTGTCCTTCTTGGGAGGATTGGCTTTTCCTTGCAGTGCCGCCGCAACTGCTCCCGTAGCAGGGTTGCCCGACTTCTTTTCTTTTGCAGGTTTCTCATCGGCAGGCTTACCAATATCGGCGGCCACCGTTTTCGCCTCTTTGGGTGATTTCTTCGACTTTGGCAGGTCATCAGTTGGAGACTTTTCCTCGGCCTGCGGTGCGGCCTTCTTCGGCGTAGCCTTCTTCGGTGCGGCCTCCTTTTTTGGTGGAGCCTTATTGCGCCCCCCCACCTCTCGAAGTGTTGCCCGACCATCCCTGTCCTTTGGCCCCCATTCGTGGGTTCCAGCACGAACCAAATTGAACGCTCTTATCCCTTCTACGAATTTATCACCCACTCTTACACGCATGGCCTTGGGGCTTTCTCCTTCGGGTGAATCGTAAAAACCGCTATCGTCCTTCTTTGGTTCGGACTTTGGTTCCTCCTTCATCGGAGCGACCGCTTCTTGCACTGCTGGCACTTTGGATGCAGGCTTTAATTCGGGCGTAGGTTCGGGCGTAGTTTCGGGCGTAGGTTCGGGCGTAGGTTCGGGTGGTCGAATAGATTCCTCAATGGCTTTCCAACCTGCTTCACCTGCTTCGTCCGACAAAGGTTCTTCATCGGGTTCGGGAAGTGACATAAACGATGATGGTTCTTCATCAGTGGTTGGTTCGGGCATAGCAGTGAAGTCTGTTGCATCGACTCTTTGCTTGGTTTTCGCAGACCCCATTTCATCGTTTGTAGGGTCATTCACGCCATCGGCCATGTCGATCATCTGCTCAACCTTTTCAGTCGAAACATCAGTTGGAGAAGGCGTTGCTTGATAGTCCCTAAAGAACCGATTCATGCGCTCTTGAAGTGATGGGCCACTGGTGGGCATAGGTCGCGCCCTTTCATCCTTCATAGGCGAGGGGGCAGGTCGTGGAGGAATACGCTCTCCTGTTAGGTTGTAAGGCACTTCGCCTCCGAGGATTGCGCTTGCTTCTTCTTGACTCATTGGTTCTTCGCCTGTCACTCCAAGTGCTTCAAAAGCGTTATGCAGGGAGGACATCGGTTCAAAGGTGCTTCCTTGAAATTTGGGTTCGGGGGGTTGTTCTTGACGAGGAGGGCTTGAGACTGTCCTTCTTCGGACGGGTTTTCTACGAGGTTTTGTCTCTTCTGTTTTTTCGTTGCGTAGTTTTTCAGCCAACGCCGCCATTGATTCGTTCTCATTCCTCACCCACTGTTCCCTGCGTTTTTCTCTCCGACTCATTCCTGCATCGGAAGGCAAATCCGCTACAACTCTTTGTAGCCGCTCGTTGCGTTCTCGTGCTTGGTCGAAACGCTCATTCCTGCGGCGTTGTCGGCCTTCACGAAACCCCTTTTCCACGGCATGTTCCCATGCTTGGTCAAATTCAACGGAGGCCACGACGAAGCACCTCGGTTGTGTTTCTCGCTTGAATTGCCTTTCGGATGGTTAGCATCTCATGAAGTGCATCACGATCCATTGATTTCTCCGTTCTCAAACGCTCCAAATCTTTTCGCCCTTGGTTTCGCTGATACATGTTGTAACCTGCGGCGGCGATATTTCCAAGCCCTCCTGTCAAAGCGGCGACTATGGGATTTGTTGCCAATCCCCCCTTTGTGTTTGCTCTTTTGCTTGCTTCAGCAACAGAAGCGAGGTAAGCAGGGTCTTGGATCTTTGCAGGTGCGGCTGTTTGTCCTTGCTGTGCTGGTTGTTGTCCCTGCTGTGCTGGTGGTGCGGCGGGAGCAGGTGCGGCAGGTGCAGGTGCAGGTGCGGCAGGTGCAGGTGCAGGTGCGGCAGGTGGAGGCAAAGGAACCCTCTCCTGCTCCTGCGGGGATGAAGCAGGCAGGGGAACAGGATTGGGGTCAGTGCCAGTCCCCGAAGCACTTGCGGGTGCGGCAGGTGCGGCGGGTGCGGCAGGTGCGGGGGGAGGCGTATTCGTCAAACCCATGGCCGCCGCCTGTTCAGCATTTGGCGCACCAGCAGGAACGGCAGGCCCCGAAGGTGCGGCAGGGCCGCCCATTGGCTTAATTGGAGTCAACTTTGGGAGGCGCGCTTGCATAGCATCCAGCGTTTGTTCCTCTTGTTGGAGGTTATGTTGAGCCGCTTCCTGTGGAGTCATGCCTTGAGGAGTCTTTGATGGGTCGGTGATTGCCGTTAAATTGGGATTTGAGGCTGTCCTTTCCATAAGTGCCTGTTGATTGTCACTTATCCTTTGTTGTCGGGCATCCTGTCTTTCTTGCCTGTTAGCGGCTTTAAGCCCTCTATCTGCTGTTCGGCGGTTTGCTTTCGTGTCTCGAACAAATTGCCTCCCATAACGCATATTGGCAACGCCAGGAATAAGGTCGGTTTTTCTCCCAGTGCCAGTCATGATTTTTTGTAAGTCATCATTGGCTTGGAGGCGCGCTTTCAAAGTTAAATCATCCATTAAACATCACCTTCACTTTTTGCACATCTTGGACATCACGATTCCACTTCTTTGCTATGTTTTCCCAATCGCCACGGCTTTCAAAAATCGCCACAATGTCCGAAGGTGGGCAACGCATCTCTTGGGCGAGATGAGAAACATCATTGTGGGAATTGATGGATTTCTTTTGAATTGGGGGGGTGATTTCCTGCTTTGCGATTTCAACCTGCACGAATTCAAGCACTTCTTGAATCTGTTCAATTTCATTCATTTCGGACTTCTTCAAGGAGGGGAATAAGCCTTCAAAGCCATATCCGAGTCTGTCCAAAAAGCGATCAACCAACGAACCGAACCTCCCTTGCTGTTGGCTCGGAGGTTGGTTGGCCGCATAAGGTTGTTGGTTTAAAGGAGCCTGTGACATTTGTTGGGGTTGAGGAATAACAGCCATCGGCGGAGGGGGTGCTGAATTTCTTGGCCTCACAGGAAGTGGAGGTGCGGCAACAACTGGATTCCGTGGCGGTGGACGAGCAGGTGGGGGATTCATCGGAGGAGGAGGAACGGGTGGGGCCTCCACAGGTGGCTGTTCGGTATTGATGTCCTCGACAGGCGTTTGTTCCTGCTGTGGTGCTTGAGCCGTGAGCGGTTCGGATGGTGGAGGTGTGCCGCCACCATACCACGGAGGAGGTGTGCCATCATCCATGTGATGATCCTTGAGGGCTTGCATAAATCGTTGGCGATAATTTCTTCCTCGTCCGCGCTTACCTTGATAAACATCCATGAAAAATTGTTGGGCGGCCTCTTCGGATTCAAAACCGTGTCTTTCCATGAAGCCCCGAATTTGGCGACCAATGTTTCCCATTTTGTAGTCGGTATTGCTGTGAAGGTGTTTATACCAAGCCTCATTTTTGTCTTCGGGATGGTGAAAATTTTCTAAGTTGGTGTCGTCAAATGGTTTAACTCCCGATTGTTCGCTCACTTCCTGTTCGTCTTCCGCCGATGTTCCGTCATTTGTTGGGTCATTATCGGCATGACGACCAGGCTCAAAAGCCCCGTGTTGTAGGCCAGCATGAACAGCAAACGATGGTTCGGTTCTCAACGCCTCAAGAGCCGTCAACATAGGGTCTTGATTTGGATTTTCTGCGATAGCCCGACGAATCGTATTGTGATATTTCGTGTGAAGCCCCATGTTTTGAATGTTGATTGCATTCCGATGAACAAGACTTGGAGAAATCGAATCTCGTGTTCGCACATTGATTCCTCGCTCCTTTCGCATTTGGTCTAAACCACGATGATAAGGTCGGGTGTATTCCTCTTCCAATCCATTGAAATGTGAACGCAGTGAAGTCACAAGACGGCCATTTTCATAAATGGGATATTCTTTGTTCTGCGCCCTGTGAACAGCGACCCCCGCGCGCCATTGTGAAGTCAAACGACCTTCGGCATCAAAGGCCATGGGAATTTGTTCGTGGACTCCCATGTTGTTTGAACGCTTGATTGCTTCATTGATGAATGGCGCACCTGCATTGACCAAACCACGGAATGCCTGCATGTAGGAGGGATTTGAAGGGCCTTCGTGGTAAATGCTGTTTAAATCGGGAACCAAGTTGTTGTCGTAAGCGTATTTGGCGGCATCTGCCTCAACCCCTGTGATGTCATCATGAACAAACGGATGAGGGTTGTTCATCATCTCCATGTAAGAACCGTTTGGCTGTTCATTGTTGATGACCGATTGAATGTAAGTGTTCAAATCAACGAGCGCATGATTCTTGCGAATCTCATACCGCCGAGGATCGAACACGGAATACATGAGCCTCACCTTTTGCCCAAGACTCCTGCGGCTTGAAGAATGGTAGGGTCTTCAACACGAACACCTGCTCGCTCCTCTTCATTGAGCCTCGTTGCGCCATCTGCGCCAGGGTCGGATGAGCGTTCTTCTGTTGCCTGCGCTCCAACCTTTGCATTGTCATTCAATTCAACAGGGGCTTTGGTCAAGCGATTCAATTTTTGTTCCAACCGCTTAAGCATGGCTCGCAACTGGGCCACATCAAGTGCGGTGATGGTTTTATTCTTGGGTGCTTTGATGAAGTCCTGCGTTCCCAATGGATCGCCAATTGCGCCTTGATCTCCTCGGAATTTGAAGCGAGAAGTGTTTGTCCCCATCGAAGGAGTCTTGGGCAACTTTGCACCAATAACTGTTCCACGGCCTTCAATCCCTCTCGTATCGGCGTGAGCAGAAAGACCACGAGGCAAGGAACCCATTTGGCGACGGAATTTTTCTGCCGCCAACTTTCGCTGATATGCCACTGGGTCACGGAGTCTCAAAGGCAGTTGGTCGCTACGGCCCGAACCAAGGGAGCGCATAGCATGGCTGTGGACATTCGGATGAAATGCTTGAACCTTGCTTGAACGGGAAAGGTTGCGTTCAGTGCTTTTTGCACGACGCTTAGATTTTGATTTGGGTTCTCGTGAACCGCCGCCTGCTGTCTTTTCACGGCCTCGTTGCCTTTTCTTACGCTTATGCTTGGCCTTGGATTTGCGCTCGTCCTCATCGGATTCCTCGTCTTCGGTGTAGCGTCGTCCCCTGTATTTGCGACGGGCTTTGATGATGTCCGACAAAGCGGTGTAGTCGTCTTCGCTTGCTCGGAAATAAGGAATTTTGCCGACAAATTCTGCAAATGCAGGGTCTATTTCATCGTCCACGCTTAAGACTCTCTTTGCATTATCCTCGGCCTCTTGCAGTGAAGGCATGTCGAATTCTCTTGGAGGTTTTGCTCTCGTTGCGCCAGCAGGATTGCCAGGAGGAAGGCATTCAAAGCAGACTCTTGATTTTCGGGCCTGTTCAACAATTCCTTCCAGTGGTTCTCCGCATAGGCGACATGACATCGCATCCTCTTTGCCAATATCCGATTGATACGAGATTTGGCCCGTTGGACTACGAATCGGCCCTGCGTTTGCTCCTGCGGCCAGTGAACCGCCGTTTGCCATCAACCCCATGTCCACGCCCATGCCCGATTCCAAGAGTTGTTGCATTCCATCCGTCATGGGGGTTCGCCCCAAAACATCGTCAATTTCCATGGGCTTGATTGAAATGTGCGGGATTTGAGAAGCCAACTCACGGAGAGCGCGCTCACGACGCTTCTTGGGGTCGTTTTGATTCACACTCTCCTCGTCTTCGGGGGTTTTCAACGAATGATGCGAGAGGCCGTCGCTATCCTCGTTGGGGTTGATGTCGTAGTCCAACATCTCACGGCCATTGTAGCCGCCTGTGAATTCTTGAGTCCTTGGAGTCCAAAGGCCCTGTTCTCGTGGGTTGCTCATCACCATTTGTTATCCTCCCTCCTTTTTCTTCGTAGGTGAACAAAGGCATTCATGGCGATCAGTGGCAACTTTGAATACCAGCAAGAAAGAACGGGCGTTTCGGAATAAGACTTTGAAATGGGAACCATGGCCCTTCGCAATTCGTCGAAGGCCTTGATTGATTGGATGTAGTCAATCTCCGTGTCATTTTCCAACTGTGCAAAGGCCATGCGAACACCAATCAATGCCCCATAGACGGATTGTTCGACTTCTTCATAACCAGTGATTTTGAATTTAGCCATGCCTTCCGACCATTCTTTGATGACAAAATCAAGAGCGGAACAAAACACAATGGCTTCATTCAGTGTCAAAATTTCTTTCTTCTCCAAGACTTCGGAGAAAGGAGAATCCTTGAGCATCAACTCGTGCAGTGTTTTTCCCCCCTTCATTCAAGAACACCTGCCCTTGCTAATGCCGCCCTCATCTCTCTCCATTCTTCGGGGGCCTTTTGTGAGAACACATCCTGCAAAACGCCAATGATTGAAACCGACTGTTTCTTGTCAACATCGGCGGTCTTCTCAATCCATTTTGCTAAGTCTCCCAATGTTTCACGGACTTCACGATGCAGTTTAATTGCCGTGTCCATTTCTCGGATGTCAAAGTCTCTTTCCTCGTCGGCCATGTCGTTTTCCAACTTGTCCATCACCAATCCAAGAAACCGATCCAAACGATTCATGTTGTTCTCAATACGAATCAAGGTGTCCTGCGCTGATGAAATCGCTTTGGGCATCACTTCAACTGAAACCTCTTTTTGGATAATCGGATTGATATGCCGTTCCATGTGGGTTTGAATGAGGCTTTCGGGCATGTCCATTTCAACAGCGAAGTCTTGGATTCCTGCTGTTCCATTCAAAATGGCCTCTTCGATGAGGCTTCTGTCTGTATGGGTGCAAAGAGGACAGGACGAGTTGCTGTTGTTGTGATATTCCCCTGCATGTCGTCGCATGTGCCGATGTGATGTGCCTTCAGCCCACCCCTGTTCCTTATCCAACACTTGAACCGAAATGGCTCCTGTGTTGATTTGTTGCTCTAACAAATCTCTTTCGGGGTGCTGACAAAAGAAGCAATTCTTTCGTGACTGCCGCCCCCCCATGTGTTAAAACGATGTGCTTTCACTTTTTATGGGTATGGGTGTTGCAGAATTCTGTTCCCTTGACAGGGTATTGTTTGCATGGGTCACCTTTCTTTGTAGTCCCCTTGCATTTTTTTCGTTTGACAATGTTTTTTACATCATCAAGATCGAAGTCTCCGTCACCATCAGTGTCAAACCTTCTCAACAGTGGAGAATAAACAAGTGGGCTTCTCACGCCCCCGCCACCAGCGAGGGAGTTACCGAAAGGAAGCGTATTGTCGAACCGCAACCATGAAGGTGAAAAAGAGGCCGAAAATGCCAAACATCAATTCATTATTGGTGAGACTTGACCCTTCACTGATGAGAAGAGTAAAACAACACAGGAAAAACGAGATGATGAAAATCATAGTTGCCGACTCAACCAGCATTTTGCTTGGGGACATGAATTCAACGCCCATATCGTATGGGTTGAATGTGCCACTGTCTTTGTCATTTTGTTGCATCAATCAAACCCCCATGGCTATACCGCCAGCCAACTTCTGCGCGTTCCCGTTTTGAAATTGGTTGCCAAGTGCGGAACCAAGGAGGCTTCCAAAGAAGCCTTGTTGTTGTTGCGCCCCTCCCGACATTTGGTGTGCTTGGAGGAACATGGTTCGCTGTTGTTGGTTCTGTTGAAGAACCATGTTTGCTTGAGAGGTGACTTTGCTCATTGTCAAACCGAGGTTTTCTGCTGACATGGTGTTCAAAGGAGCAGGAAGGGATGACATGTCAAGCGTCAATTTCTCACCTTCAATTTTGAAAGTGGCTTGGGAAAAGAATTCTTTCAAAGCCAATGAAATGACTTCTCCGAATAAATCCATAATCACGGGAAAGGTTGAGGTTGTCAAAAAGGCGGTCACGGGGTCACGCAAGTCCAAAAGGCGAGCCATAGCCATGACTGGATCGTTTGCCATTTGTTGCATCATTGGGTTCTGTTGCATCATCATTCCAGCCATAGCGGGGTCTTGCATACCCATACCCATACCCATACCCATACCCATGCCATAACCTCCGCCCATGGCGTGTTGTGATACGCCAAATTGCTGTGCGGGTTCTTCGTTTCTGCTAAACCATCCCATCATATCGCCTCATTGTTTATGTTTTGCTGTTGTTGAATTTGCATCATTTGTTGCATTCGATTTTCCGCCGTTTCTGTTTGTAGAATTCGTAAATCAAAAGAAACAGTGACGATGTCAACAACCCCGCTTATTGGGTTCTCATATTGATTGACTTTAACACCTTTGCTATGCGAGGCATCCTGCTGAATCATTTTGAAAAACGGTTCATATTTCTGAATTGATTCGGCGGTGCTACGATTTTTTGGGGAACGGAATCCATTGGTCAAGCCATTGATTCCTGGCACTTTCATGAATTTGGTTCCTTTGCTCACAGGCTTAACGAAAAATCCTTCTTTCTCCATTTCGTGTTCCTGCAACAAAGACTTGAGCGTGTGGAAAATGTGCAAATGAGCAGGGCAATAAGTTGACTTCAATTCGTCGCCGTGATCGCCATGGGTTCGTGCAAAAGGCTTCCGAGGCTTTCCCGTTTCTTCATCGAACCAATAAATGTCGGCCAAGGACAGTCCTGTTTTCTCATCAGTCAAGTGTGCGTATGCGTTGTCCCCTTCAAGAAAGCGGCGCACATCAACGCCACAGCAGGCACATTCATGACCTGCATTGTAGCGATAAACCTTGAACAAACCCAAGTTATAACTTGGTGGCCGCAGTGCCTTTCGCAGAATTTTGATGTTCTGCTTACGAGCCTTGACTGGATTTTTGGGGTTCGTCTTCAATTTGACCTCGACAGTGGGGATGATTGCCTCGTCGCTGTCAATTCCTTGTGAGCCAGCACTCGCCATTTCAGCGCGTTGCTGTGCTTTCAAGAATTCATAAGCAATCCCCGTGTTGAGGGAAAGTTGCCTCAACTGGTCGTCCGACAACCCGCTAAGAGACATCCTGCCGCCCATGAACGGCATGTTGGGCATGAAGGCCATCAACCCTCCCATGTTTGACAACATGATAAACTCTCCTCTTTCACATTGAGTCAATCAAATGAAGGAAAGTGTCCTCCACATTGATTCCTCTTTGGGCCGACACTGGATGCACTTCGGCCCGAAAACCAGCCTTTCTCAAACACTTCAAGCCGTTTCGGAAGTGAGCGACGATTCGATGTTCCCGAAGCAGACCATAATGGTGCAGTTGACGCGCCTCCTCATCCCACCAATTGTCCATTTTGTTTATCATCAAACAAATGACTTTGGGGCGGTATTTCTTCACATTCTTGCGCGCCTTACGAGAAATCTGCTTTGAAATTTCTTTTTTGGTGATGTTGTTCACGAGATATTCAAAACCAGCAACCGCTTCCACCAAAAATTGAGGGGAATTCAATACCCTGTCGTCGATCATATAAACCACGACTTCTACATCTCGTGCGAACATGTCTTCCACCCACATATTCTTGAATTGGGATTGGCCCGCAATATCACTGCTAATAACGGATTTTTTCTCATTCTTCCACTTGATTTGCTTTCGTGTTGCTCGTGGCATTTCATGACCGACCACACTGTTGTTTTTGTGATGGGAAGTGCGAAACAAATCGGGAATTGGTTCAATGTCGCCTGGCACTGTGAGGTATTGGTCAAGGGTGGTCTTTCCCGTTTTGCTTGGGCCATAAATGCCAATCCGAAACGGCTTGATGATACGATACAGTGAATAAAACGCCGAGGCCGAAGCCATCAGCATGTGTCCCGCTATGAGAGTTGACACACGATGCCACCTCAAACATGACTCATGAGCCAGTCCCAAATTTCAGTCGGGGTGATGCCGAAGAAATCAAGGCCCACGAATATGCCAAAAGTGAAAATAATTCCAAGAAACAAAGCAACAAATGTGCGAACCCAACCTGCCACGCGCTCCATTTTGCGCTCATAAGCGTTTTCCGCCAAGACTTGTGACATGGCGTTTGCTTGACGCTCATTTTGAGTTGTGAAAGGCCACATCACACCTCACCTATTCACTCTTTGTCGTTCTTTTCGTTTGAAGGTTGCCCTTGATAAAGTCCAAAGGTTTGCGCCCCATTTGGAGGCACATTTTGGTATTGCTGGTTCCACATCTGCTGTTTCTGCATCCGTCGCTGTTGTAGGCGCATTTGAGAGCGATACCACTTTTCGGCTTGATTCTCACGAGAGAATTCGGCTCGCATAGCGAGACTGTCTCGAACACCCCCTACATGGAACAAAACCATGGAGGCGCACAGGAAGCCAAAGCAAATCAGCCCGTATTGGAGTCCTTTTGTTGCTGGCGTTGCGGATTCAAGGTATATGCCTTTTGAAGCGATATATACGCCCGTTCCCACCAAAAGTGATTGCCATAGCAACATAGCGATCAAGTTGACATCAATTCGGTTATTGTCTTCGCCCATGTGCGGAGGCATCATGGGCTGGAACATCATTTGTTGTTGTTTTTCTCTTTCATCATTGGGCGACATTGTTTTTCCCCTCCTTGTTTCGGAAATAGGACTCAAGCACATAATTCATGAAAGAGGACTTCGATTCACGCCCTCTTTCCCGTTCCATTTTTTGAAACAAGTCGTCTTTCATGACGACCGAAACATGCTTTGCCATGAACCCTGTGATGGTTCACACCCTTATGAGCGTTGTCGTTAAAAGGAAAGACCCAATGCACCATACGATGACGAGTCCCGACATCCACATGGCAACCGCAGTGCTTCGCTCTTACAAACGAGCGGTCGATGCCTCTTCACAAAACCCAACGGCAGTCACCGCATGGGTTGAACAAGCCGCAGGAGTCCATTCTCGTAGTCGTGAATTCCCACAGGATGCGGCCATTGGTTTGCTCTCTTACCTCGCACACCCACTTTATGTTTCAGCCAACATCACCAGCGATCAGCAGGCATGGGCTTCCTTGATGGCAAGCGCAGAACAGGTTCTCCAAGCCGAGAATTCTTGGTCAAGCGGCCAAATTCAAAGAGGCAACAACACGACTTTCATGCGTTTGTTTGGTTCGGACATCACTTGGATTAAAACATGGGCGCAAGCACAAAACCTCAACCTGTCGAATGGTGATGAATTCCTTGTCAATCGTGTGTTAGAGCAATTCGCTTCTCAACAATCCACCATCCCTCACACGGCCATTTACCCTTGAGAGGTTTTATATCTAAGATTTCTATACGGTTGAACGGTCGGGAAGGTTTTCTCTCCTAATAAGCGGCGCGGGCAATCGTTGTTATCATGGACTTCTCATTCTTCACCTTCGGCCTTCCCGACCACCTTTTCTCAAATGTTCCCTTCGGGGTTCCACATTCGCGCACCGATTGACCTTGGGCCAAAGCCCCGCCCGAAATTAGATTCTTGCACAGCCTGTCGCGAATCTGCAAAATCAACTGAAGAACCAATTAAACGCCCTGCTTCCTTCGATTGAGTCAATTCGTCAATTATAGTGTCAATCCTACGGTTAATGCCTGGCTCTAATGTTTGGTATCGCTTAGGGAGTCGTTCTCGGTGAAAAATTGCACTTTCAAGCAGGGCATCAATGTCCTCCTGCGGCAGAAGGCCACCATAATTGTCCTCTTTGAATGGCGTTCTTGACATGTAATCCAACAACACATTTTGATACATGTTGTCGGGCATTTCTTCGCCATAGCCTTGAAGCACATATTCGTCGGCCAATGCCTTTATCTCATCAATCGGTGCATCTTTGCCCCAATTCCCGTATTGCTTGTGAGGGTATCTGTTTGAAATTTCATAGAGCCAATCATCAGCCATTCCTCCTCCCACATCCTCAAATCCGAACAGGTAATCGTGTATTGCATTCATGTATTGATCACCTACCCTTGGGTTGTATTCGTCAACAAATTCTTGAACAAGGTTCAAACTGGGATATTTTCTTGATGTTGGATGCCTTGAGGCAAAAACGGAATACGGAGCCACGGGAAATCGGTCGGCAAGCACTTGACTCCAATACGCTTCTAATGGTGAGCGAATCATACGATCTCCCGAACCATACATGGAGGGGATGTTCCGTAGTCTGCTGGTTTGACTGAACATTGGGATTTTGACGACATAATCCGTATTCGGAATTCGGAACACCTTGCCTTCAAGACCTGCGCCAACTGGGGTGGGTATGCGAATTCTTTCTTGGTTGTAGTCGTCATATTCCTCATCGTAGGTTTCTTTGTAAGCCTCTCCCGTTTTGGGGTTGAATTGAATTCCCAAGTCTTCAAGGTAAATCCAGTCATCCCCTGTATCAAGAGGCGACTCACCAACCCCCGCGTCGGGGATTGCATCAAACAAACCTGCTGGACTTCGCATCATGTCCTCATAGGCTCGCATGAAGGCGTTGTAAGCCTCTTCATCACGCGTAGCCTTGAGAATCCACATGTCAATCGCCCTTCCTCAATCCGTTCCAGCACTGTTCCTGCAACTCGTCGTTGTCGTGCCAAATCACCACATCCTTTCCGATGTCTTCCATCATGAACCACATGAAAACAAAACCTTCGATGAAGGCGATAATGAACAGCAGGGTGAGCATGATGGAGAGCGTCACAAATACCCTCTCCTTCTCAAAACCTCTTTGTGGTCTTTGAAAGGAATTCCTTCCATCAACAAAGCCCCCACTTCTCTTTGTAATAGAGGGGGGGGTGAAAAATAATCGCCTAATTCACCTGTGAAAAACGCCCTATGTCTTTCTTGATCCAACAGTGGTTCAATCATTCCATGACCTTGTTCATGCAGAAGGGTTTTGATTGCTTGTTGCATCATTTGTTCTTCCGACATCGGCTCCATCCCATAATGCCTTTTACCGTAATGCCGATCTTTTTCTTCGTCGTATTTCCTCTCAACGCGAAAATCGTTGTATTTGAACATTGGATGAGCCAAATTCACCCCCATGAAATACCTATCACCGAAGGCTTTTGCGGCAACAGGGGTTCGTTTTACCCTATGGTTTCGATGACTTACATTCGCTCTTTCGGGGACTCCACTTGATAAGTCGGTCATCCACCCCGCCCCCCCGCCAGGGTCAAGGTAAAATGCCTTCACCAAATCCCAAGCGTCATCAAAAGCAGTCACAAGTCATCCCTCACAGGCCATGAGCCAAACGGATAAGTGCTTTTCGTTTTGTTTGCCCATAAAGCGGTTGCTTCATCACTCAAAGAGTTGGAGGGGTGTAGTTGCTTTCCTTTATGCCTATCAAGAATTGCGGCGATCATGTCATACATGGCTGTCGCATACCCCCTTCTGCGAAAATCATTTTGGACAAAACTGCTATAAGGCCAAAAAACATCTCCTTTCTTTCGATTTTCTCCCGTGGTGTGAATTGACATGGGCGCATCCGAAACAGTCAATCTCCCCAAAGAATCTAAAAGCCTCGCCATTTCGGGGTCGGGATGATTGATTTCAACACTCATAAAATCCGCATCATCCATGTTGGCGGCATTATGTGTTGCCGTCATTGGCATGATGTCACCTGTTATGGGGTCTTCAAAATCAGCGTCAAATCTGCGTGGCTGTGCGTTTTTGTCATATCGAAGCGAACCAGGCACTATCGGCATTTTCAACAACAGCCAAGCGGTATCAAAGGCGGTCATTCAGTCACCTCTAAATTCTCTCAATTGATCCATGATTCCTTCATTGAATCCCCCTTCATCAATGCCAACTGCTTCGTATTCGGGCTGTCGCAACATTCCATGCAATTCGTCTGTTGAAAGCCCCATGTAGTCTGCAAGCCAAAGCAGGTAGCCTAATCGTTGCTTCCTCGCTTCATCCATTCGTTCATTTTGCATGAATTCACGAAATGAAGGCTTATTTGGGTCATCAATGTTTTGATATCGCGAAAGCCCACCAAAAACCCCGCTCACCATGTCAAGCATTTCATCATCGGGGTTTTCAAATTCGGGAGGTTCACTTGGATCGGGAACGGGATGATAACCTATTCCGAAACGCTCTCTCGCTGACATTTCCCATGGAGGAATTGTTTTTTCTTGCCCTCTTGTCATCATGTTTTGACGGTAAGCGTGTCCTGTTGGATTCATCAATGCGCCAAGTGGTTGCTTAAATCCTCCATACGCATGACCGTAACAAATTGGTTTGTCAAGGTAAGCATCACAATAAGGACAATGATATACGGGGTCGCCACGCTTTGCCGCCTCATACGCTTCTTCAGCGTTTCTCGGAATGTTCCCGAACCACCCATCCTCGGTTTCGCCTGGATTGAAATCGGGCGTTTGGTCTTTCAACAAATCCCAAGCGGTATCAAAGGCGGTCATTCAGTCACCCCTCCGCATTTGTTCCACCAATCGCTTTTGAGCGAGCAAGTGTTTTTGCTCCTCTTCGCTCAATGAACCAAGGAATGAAAAATTGAACATCATGTCCTCTAACATGTTTTCGTAATTTTTGAATGATTCACGCCACACATTTTCTGCGCGCTTTGCTTCTTCAAGTCTTTCCTGTGGGACACGACGCATGATATGAGGCGGCACATCACCCTTTGTTCTCAACTCTCGAAAGCCATAACCACGAGGGCTGTTGTAGGCTGTTTTCCGATCTCCATATCGTCGAAATTCGGGGTTGACCCATTCGGGTGAATCGGGATGTTCATCGTCGATTTCAAAAACCGTGTCACCATAAGCCATGGCTTGAAGCAACGCTCCGATTTCTCCGCCAGGCGACATGGCTGTTCGTTTTGCGGCGGGACTGGCGGCGAATTTCCAATTGTCACCCACCATCATTCGCTCCCAATCGTCCTCGCTGTAATCTCTCAAAAACAACTCTTTGATGTCGTCAACGGTATAACCGTCCTGCATCATCCCCCCATGCCTTTCTGTCAATTCGGGATTCTCACTGCCTTCCGTTAGCCCAAAAAATTCAATCACTTCGGGATCCTCGTATGTGCCGTGATAAAGCGGCATTTTGAGCAAAGACCAAGCGGTGTCAAAAGCCGTCATTATGCCTCAACCTCCAATCCCAGTCCCAGTCTTCTATTTCTTTATCGGGGTCGTAATGTTCTCGAATCAAGGCTTGAACCTCTTCATCGTTGAATCGGTTCCGATCCCCAACCCAACCAAATTCATGTATTGAGTCGCCATGGGTGAATAAATCGTGAGCATTGACTTCTTCCTCAACGATTTCGTAGTTGCCGCCGAGATAGTCATTCCCGTGTTCATGTGCATAAGCCTCGGATAATGTCACCCAATCTCCTTCATTTATTCGTTGCTCCCCCTCCAAATCATCGGGTATTGCCCGATAGATCGTGATTTGTTCATACGGGTTCATGTGAATGCGTTTCAACGCTTCAAGCGTTTCTTGTTGGGCATCGGGGTTGTTGTAATAGTCCGAGATGTAGTCGTTTAAGCGGCCACCCCAAATACCAGGCATGGCTATTTCCATATTCCATGCAGGAACAGCACCCTTTGTCGGTGCTTGGTCTTCTTGATAAAGTCCCGAATCGTTTTCAAAATAGGGGGATTTCATCAACTCCCATGCGATGTCGAAGGCGGTCATTTTTTCCACCTCGCACGATAATAACACGGCCAGCACAAGCCCTCATTGGGGTGTAGTGGCTCACGCTGGCGGCATTTTTTACATTGTTTGGACTTCATGGTATGAAATCCCCCTTATCCTCTTCATCGGGCCATTCCATGCCAATAGCACGACCAAAATCGGCTACGCTTGGCGATTGTTGATGAGTCCTACGCATAAATTGACCCTTTCCGCTTTCCATTGGGACATACCTGCCTCCTGCGTTAAAAACCTCTTCGATAATGTCCTCAAGCCATTTTTCATCCGAAGGATCAACGCTTCTATGCCTTGACAAAGGCGAACCTACAATTGCGTTCAACAAAGAGGCTCTTTCCAATTCTCCGAAAACATCCTCAATGCCAACATCTCGCCCATCCTCTTGAGAAAACATGTAGGTGTCGTTGGCGGGGTCATAAATCCCATATCGCCCATCCCGCATGGCTTCTCCAAAGTCCCCAGTGCGATAATCGGGGATATGCACACGGTCGGGTGCATTTTTTGAACCAACAACCGCTAATTCAGCGTTGGGGGAAAAATAAGAGGGGCGGTTTTTGGGAAGGCTGAAATCCACTTTCAACAAAGACCAAGCGGTGTTGAATGCCGTCAATTTCTTCACCTCACATGTTAGTTATGAATGTCCCGTGGGGGTTGTGTTCGCCAGTGTAGAGGATTTCCTGCGGGGTTCGGGTTCCTTCTGCTGTTGACACCCCATGTGCGGCAAAACTATACGGATAAAATTCTGCGGGGTCAACTGTCATGGTTTCCTTCAACGGTTTCATGAAATCATCATCTTCATATTCAAATTGAAGGTGTCGGTATGGGTCAATCATGTTCGGGACTTTCAAAGGCTGTTGCGTAAATCGAATAGGGCCTTTTGACTGTTCAACCAAGAACGGCTGTTGATACCCCGCATCTAAGCCTCGAAGATGCCTCAAGTCATCTTCTATTGGCAACAAACGAGCCTCGCCACCTTGAGTCAATCTGTCCCCAAGCCTGTTAAACGCCCTTAAGCCACTTGGCGAAAAAGTGGCATCCGTGAGCCTTTGAGCGGGAGCGTGTTGTAAAGCAACACCCATCAACTGTTCTGCAATCGAAACACCAGTCCCACGATCACCTGTAAAACCAGGAAGTGTCATCATGGTTCCAATCTCGCCCGTTTTAGGGTTTATTTGAAGCGTTGCCAAATTGACAGGTTGTTTTCTTTTTTCTTGTTCATCGACATAACGATCCATGAAAGACCGTTGTTCTTGATTCTCCCTGTCAAGAACAATGGCCGCTAATGCTTCTATTGGCATTCGTTGGCTCCTGCTGTGCCTCCCTGCTATGCGACTAAGGAGGTGATAAGGCATACCGAGCAAACCAGGATCCCCATCCAATTCCCTTCTCATCCTGTGCATCTCGTCTTGAAGAAACAGTTGATGACCAGCATAAGGGAAGGCATAGGCATCGTCAAGAATTTCCCTCGCAGACTCAACTGGCACTTTCAATTCATAATTGATATTGGGTTCCCGACTGAAAAAATTCGGCATGTGCGTAGCATAGACCGTGGCCTCCATCTCATCGGGCAAATCGGGCAGGAGAGCCTTCATAAGCAACCAAGCGTCGTCAAAGGCTTGATTTTCACTCAACGCTTGCGCCCCCCAATGCTTTCTCCCATGCAATAACTTGGGTTAAACATTGTTGTAGCGAGATAGGCTGGTGTAGAGGTCATTCCCCTCTCCCCATCGTTTGTTGTAATTGTTTTTTCCATTCATTCATGGCTTTATACCACGCTTGCCCCTTTTCATTTCCTTCCCACCTATCACGGAACGGGGGTTTAGGAGGGCCATAATGAACAGTCAATTGGTCGGGGGGAACGGTGCGAGTCGTATAGGCATAATTGGCGAATGATTCTTCTTGGGTTGGATTTTCGTTATTCACTGCGCTATCGGGAAATTCAAGAACCACAGGGTCGCCCCGATCCCTGCTGTCCTCTTCGGCACGATACATAGCGAATGAGGCCGCTTTTTTGGGTTTCGTGGCGTAATACAGGCGAGCCTCCCACGGTAGGAAAACCCCCTGCTCATCACGATCTCTAAACGAACCCCTTGGTTGTAAGCCATCACGCATGATTTCCTCTAACCTGTCGGTTGTAGTGCCGTGATACGGCATTTTGAGCAACGCCCAAGCGGTATCGAAGGCGTTCATTCCCGAATCACCTCCGTTGCACCACGCTCCCAAAGAGGGTTGATGTCGTCGGGACTAACCAAGAATTTCTTTTTGTTGCCATCACGATCTTCTTGACCACGAATAATCGAATAAATCAAAGCGTCAAGGTATTCTTTGTTCCCGCCATAAACGGAATAAGGTTCACCAAAATAGGAGGTGGTCGTGACACCAACTGGCACTTTAACACCTCCATACCCCATGTCGATGAGCGATTGCATCCGATGTCGCCCCTCATGTCCAATTTGTTGAAATCTCTTTTTTTCACCAGTGGGTTGCACTATAATGTGCGGTAAATACATGGGGATGCCCTGCTGAAATGTTTCAGCCATGGCTGGCAATTGGTGGTCAAAGGGAAGATCCTCACGCTTCGTATCGTAAGCAAGTCCAAGGAATTCTTCGGGAGTCATCATCACTTTATGCGTGTAGTTGCCAAAAGTGGGACTTCCGCCAACTGGGACATAAATTGGGTTCACCTTTTCCTTTTCCCAATCAAGGCCGTGAAGGTATGAATCTTTAGGGTTGCCTTCTTCATCCATTTCATCCCACCATTCGGGCCTATCACCTGGCTTTTCCCATGTCAAAGGAAGGCCTCTTTGAGTCAACCATTCTTCCCTCGATGGGCTTCCTTCTTGATAATAGAGGTGTTCTCGCTCGTCCCATATTTCCGTAGGGCCAATACGATGTCTCGCCATTTTCATCAATTCTTTGTCTTGCATTTTTTCATAACATGATTTGCATCCCGAAATCCAATTGTCGTTAGGTTTTCTTGGGTCTATTGGGCCACTCACTTCTTCAACACCTTCGCAACCTCTCAATGCAATTCTGCATGGTTTCAATGGCGTTCTAAACTCTCCTTCGTCGGAAAAGTCCACTGCATCCAAAGTGGGGAGAAGGTAAATTTCTCTATGATTTATGCGCTTTACCAAGTCCCATGCGGTGTTGAAGGCCCTCACTTTTTCCACCTCTTACACTTCGTCATACGGTTGGCTTCCAAATCAAGTCTTCGGGAGGTTCGACCGAACCTGGCGCACCCAAATAAAGGCGGTAGTCTGCGGGGTATTCTTCGCCGCCCATTTGCGTGTTTTGCCAAAAATCACGGCCTTCCTGCGTTTGAACATCCGATGGCCCCAACTCTCCGCCTCCATGATGATTCAAGAGGTATGCGATAAGGTCATACATGGATGTCGCATAACCTCTCCTGCGGAATTCTTTTTCCGTTTCGGGGTGCATCACTGCATAACGGACTTTGCCTTCTGCGATATTTTGGCCCCCCGTGTCAAGTTTTGCCTGTGACCTTCCTTGCCAAACATCATCGGGGTAGTCTCGACCCACGCGAACATAATGGTTCCCCAACTTTCCAACAAACATAGGGACTCGCTCGCCTGTCACGGGGTCATCAAAGAAAGCAACTGGCGTTTGCATGTCATCCAACTTGTGTTCGTAGTCGATTGAATCCACATCAAGAGGGGCTTTCATCAAGTCCCAAGCGGTGTCGAAGGCGGTCATGCGTTATCCCTCCGCCATTCGTGTTCGGACATGAAATTGATTAAAGGATCGTCAATCAAACCTTCTTTTGCGGCTTGTTCGGTGCAATCAAAGCATAAGTCCGTATTATGATGGGGGAAACCCCACTTTTCTTTCTTTTCACATTGAATGCACATTTTATGACAAGTGCATTCCCCGCTATATTTGCGGTGCGAATAATGAGGATAATAGCCATTCAAGCGTAATTCGCAACCTGCTTTGTGATTTGGCAACGCTTTTTTTACCAAAGACCAAGCGGTGTCAAAAGCGGTCATAGACTTGACCTCACTCGTTTTGCCATCCATTCTTTCATTTCGTCAATTCCTACCTTTCTGTCCAGCGAAAAATAATCGTCGGGAGAGATTTTAGTTGGGATAATCACCTCAAAAGTATCTTTTGAATCATGGTCAATTATTTCAACATCATTTGAGTCCCACCTATCGCCAATGTGAACATATCCTCGGGGGATTGTCCACCGATTTCCGTCCCATTTTGAATAATTTTGGATATATGGCTTGTAAGCATTTGGTATAGAATCAATCAATCTTTGAAATCCTTCCCGTTCCTCTTCACCATACATTTCATCATCCAACAACAATTCTTGAAGGTTTTGACCATGAAAACCCAAAGAATCCGCCACCCCATAATCCCCAACATAGGCCACATTTTCATACGGCAACATATCAATCAAAAACTTGTTTTCTTTTCCATAAGTCGGGGAAGTAATTGCTTCATGAAGCCTGTATTTGTTATTGCTACCAATTGGATGCGAAAATATGCCGTGTGGCCTTTGGAGGATTTGATTATGTTTGTGGGTTGTCATAATCCCATTTGACGGCAAAACGGACGGGTCTAACACTTCCCCAACGGGTGCAGAACCGCTATGAAACACAAAACGAGGCCTTCTTGCCTTCATCAAGTCCCAAGCGGTGTCAAATGCGGTCATTTATTCACCTCCATACAACTTAGCGTGTTTTGAAGAAGCCTCTCTCCATTTATCCAAAATTGCTTTCGCTTCGGGAATAACAGTGGGGTAAAATTCAATCCCACGGGGGCCTTTCATTCCAGTCTCCCTTGACAAATAGCGCATGTGATTGACCAACTCATGCACTGCATCGTCGGCTTCTTGAGAATCAATGTGCGGTTCCCAACTTGAACCCGAACCCAAACCCGCTTGCATTTTTTCCCTCTTCAATTCCAAAAATGTTTGAATAAGTGGCAGGTGCCTTTGC
>Ga0222715_10000769_pt1 | contig 31888 bp, 25 predicted proteins | sample C33_9DmetaG_FD_165056 | JGI IMG/M metagenome (GOLD analysis project Ga0222715, IMG submission 165056) | Estuarine water microbial communities from San Francisco Bay, California, United States - C33_9D | ecosystem: Environmental > Aquatic > Marine > Unclassified | place: USA: California...
TTAAACTACGATGCTTTTAAAGAAATAAAAGCATTAGAGTTAACAGTATATGATGACTTGCGTTTTGTTTTACCATCGGATTATGTAAACTGGGTAAAGCTTTACTTGTTTCAAGGTAACACCTTAAGAGAATTAACTGAAAATATTCAAGTACAATCTTCCATTCAATACCTACAAAACTCTACTGCTGTTTTTGGGTATGATGGAAATAATAATGTATCAACTATAGAGTCAAATTTAGATACTGCAAGAAAAGATGGGTCTTTAAATAGTATTTATTTAAATCAAAATAATGAAGCGGATGAGAACGGTAACTGTATTGATTGTGATGGCGACATATACAATTCTCGTATTGGAGCTAGATATGGTTTAAATACAGAAACAGCCAACATTAATCCTACTTTTACTATTGATAAAAAAGCTGGTGTTATTAATTTTGATTCAACTATGGCCAATAGACAATGTGTGTTACAATACATATCTGATGGAATGGAAAATGGTGATGACTCACAAATAAGTGTAAATAAATTATTTGAAGATTATATTTATGCTTATATACAATATGCTATATTAAATAGTAAATTTGGAGTGCAAGAGTATATTATTAATAGAGCAAGAAAAAACAAACAAGCTTTATTAAGAAATGCTAAAATCAGATTAAGTAACATTCACCCAAGTAGATTGCTTATGAATCTTAGAGGTGAAGATAAGTGGATAAAATAAAATGGCAAACATTCAAAGAAATTTTGTAGCTGGGCGTATGAATAAGAGCCTTGACGAAAGGCTTATACCAAACGGAGAGTATATAGATGCTTTGAATGTTAGACTTGGTTCTACTGAAGAATCAGAAATAGGGGCCGTTGAAAATGCTAAGGGTAATACTCAAGTAACATCACTACAATATATAGACGGTACTGCACTAAGCAACTCCGCTAGATGTATAGGGGCTTTTGAAGATGGTGCAAATGAAACCATTTATTGGTTTGTTCACGATCCTGCATTTACTGTGGGAGCAACTGGAAAATTAGATTTAATTGTTTCTTATAACGTAATAACAGGGGGATTAACATACCATGTGGTTAGTATTAATGATGGAAATGGTGCTAATACTACTTTAAATTTTAATCCTAACTTCTTAATAAATAGTGTAAATAAAATTGATAATTTAATTTTTTTTACTGATAATTTAAATGCTCCAAGAGTAATTAATATTGATTCTAATTACGAAAATCCATTCAATAATATAGACCAGTTTACTAATAATGAAATATTAGTAATTAAACAACCGCCTGTTGCTGCACCAACTTTAAATTTATTAACAACCACACTAGAAGACTCTTTTTTAGAAGATAATTTTATTTGTTTTGCTTATAGATACAAATATTCTAATAATGAATATTCAGCAGTATCTCAGTTTAGCGAACCAGCTTTTCAACCAAGTTTTTTTGAATTTTCTCCAAATAGCTTTTTAAATGAGGGAATGGTAAACTCTAAATCTGGAGTTCAAATAACTTATAATACAGGTAGTTCCCTAGTTGTTGGTATAGATATTTTATTTAAGGAAGCAAACGATCCTACTATAAAAATAATTGAAACAATAAAGAAATCACCATTAGGACCACATAACACTAATGCAACTTATGTTTTTACAAACAGTAAAATATTTACTGTTCTTCCTGAAAGTGAAATATTAAGATTATATGATAATGTTCCTAGACAAGCTAAGGCTCAAACTTTAATGGGAAATAGATTAATTTATGGTAATTACACAGAAGGATATAATTTAATTGATAAAAACAATCTACCACTAAATTTACAATACACAGTTGCGTTAGACACTCAAGATGCTAGTGGAGTAGATTTAAATTCTTCTAATTCATTAGCATTTAATTATACAGCTTTTGGTAATACTCTAAACGTAACTACCGCTGGTTTTACTTTTGATTTAGGTGGATATGAAAGTAAATTAATTCAAGGAGCAAGTTTAAATTTTTCTTTTACTTATCAACATTTATCTTATAATGGATCAGATACTCCAACTCAACTACAAGGAGAAACCCTAATTAATTTTCAGTATATTTTAGTTGATAACTATACTACAGTTTCAGATTTATATAATAGTTCAGATTTTCAAGCTAAACTGGGTTTAATAAGTTCTGCTATTCAGACTGTAGCAGATGCTCAAAATGGTTTAGGTGCAACGTTAACAGATGCGTTTAATTTTTCTTTAACACCAACTTTATCAGGTGGAGGATTTAGTTACTCTTTAAATCAAACAGGATTAACATCAAGCACAGCCTCAGTTCCTCCATCTACTAATAAAGGTGAACCAATTGCTTCAACATTAAACGGAACTCAAATAGAGCTAAAATTTCCTGTAGCTCAATATATTCAAACATCACCAGGAACAACTAATTTAATTATATCATACAATACCTTTACATCTATTACTGCTACATTACAAGCTACGGCAGACCTACAAAGCTTGCATAGTAATAGAGGTTATGAATTAGGAATAATATACATGGATGAATATAACAGGGCTTCAACAGCTTTAGTTAGCAATAATAATACCGTAAATATTCCGTGCAGAAACTCTAAGACTTTAAATAAAATTATTGCCACAATACCAACTAGCCAAAGAGCTCCTTCTTGGGCAACAAGATATAAATTTTGTTTAAAACCAGATAGAACAACTTATGAGACTATATACTCTAGCATATTTATTAATGACCCTAATTCTAATAATACATTTTTATTATTAGAAGGAGATAATATTGCTAAAGTTGAAGAAGGCGATAGATTAATTGTAAAAAGAGATGCAAACGGCCCGGTTGAATCTTGTGTATTCGCAACTGTTTTAGAAAAACAAACACAAGTTGCGGACTTTATTACCCCTGCAAGTGGAAATCCTGTTCCAGGAGGAACATATATGAAAATGAAGTCTCAAGATTTTTCAACTGAAGAAAGCGCTGATGATATTATTTCTTTAGGAACTTTTCAACAAAAAGCAGATAATCCTAATGAAAATCCAGTAGCAGCATATCCTTTCTTTACTTCGTCTGGAGGAACTAGCACGAATTACAATGTGCCTAGCGGAAGTAGAATAGTAATGAAAATAAAACAAAGAAGAGCGGGTGGAGGCGGAGGCTGTGAAGAAAGAGAGAGTGTGATAGAGGAACAATTTATTGCGCAAGATACATACACAGATATGTATCAATGGTTTATTAATAGCAATGCAACTTATGTAATAGAAAATAATGCCACTACTTTTACGGGAGAACCTTCAGACCCGGTAGGAAACGTTGTTATTTCAGGGTTAGTTCCTGGTTCACCTACAGGTACTCCACAATCTAATGGATACGCAGGAAATAATTTAGGTAATTCGACAATGTACACTATATTTGGCGGTCAATCAAACAGCCCATCGACTTCTAGTGATTTACTTTTAAATAACTATTATAGGTTTTATGAAAACGGAACAAACAATACCTATTATTTATTAGTAAGCGGGACAGAAGCTTGTAATAATGCTGGTTCATCAAGTAGATATAGGTCTCGTGTTGAAATTACATTTACTGTATTTAGAAGAGATTCAGTTGTTGTATTTGAAACAGAGCCAGCCGAAGCACTACCTGATGTGTGGTTTGAAAATGAAGAATCATTTTCTATTGATTCAAACGGTAATCATAGTGGTAACATAACTAATCAAGATATATCTACAGGAGTTGCTGGAGTAGTTGATACTAAGTTTTTTAATTGTTTTGCGTTTGGAAATGGGGTAGAAAGTTATAAAGTAAGAGACGCTTTAAATGGTAAAACTTTTAATTTAGGTAATAGAGTATTTACAACTTCTAACGTAGAATATAAAGAAGCTCATAGGTTTGCTGATTTAACTTATAGTGGTGTATATAATGATGAAACTAATATTAATAAATTAAATGAATTTAATTTAGGTTTAGCGAATTTCAAACCGCTAGAAGAAAGTTATGGAGATGTTGAAATATTATATGGTAGAAGAACTGATATACTTGTTTTACAAGAAGACAAAGTGTCATACGTATTAGCATCTAAAAATATTATATCTGATTCTACTGGCGGTGGTTTAGTAGCTTCTGTTCCAGAAGTATTAGGTAATCAAATTGCTCGTATAGAAAACTATGGTATTAGTAATAACCCAGAAAGTTTTGTGGCTTGGGGTGAAAACAAATATTTTACTGATGTTAAAAGAGGAGCTGTGATTCAATTGTTGGGAGGATCTTTTTCAGATGAAAGACTTATTGTTATATCGGATACTGGTATGAGAAGCTGGTTTAGAGATTTATTTACCGGAGCATTTACCACTCAAAAATTAGGAGGATACGACCCTTACATGGATGAGTATGTTTTAACTTCAAATACAATATTAAAACCTGAAATACCAGTTTGTATAGCTTGTGGTGTTACCCAAGATATAACAGTAATAGCTAACAAAGACTTTGTTTATTGTGTTGATGTTACAGAACAAACAGGTTTAGTAACTGTTAGTTATGTAATTCCACAAGAAGGAGAACAAGATATTGTAAGTGAAACAAGTGTTCTTATGACTGACGAGTCTGGAAATCAACTAATTACAGAGGGGTCTCAATCTCAAGTTGGTTATACAATAAAAGCTATTTATAAAGGTGTAACATATACATCTGGTTCTGTTAAAACATCTGGCAGTTTTACATTTGATAAAAATGTTCCAAATATACAAGAGGTTACCATAGTTGTAAGTTCTGATTCAAATCAAAATGATACTATTCAAATAAGTGTAAGTTGTCCAAGAGCAGATGCTTTAAACATATATAACATTTGTGTAACTGATCCACTTGAAGCTGGAGAATTTATACACAACGAATTTAGTTGGACTGACGGAGTTACGGTTTCACCTAATGAATCTAATTTAGTGGAATTTACAAGCACGTCTGCTTCTTTTGCTATCTCTCAATACCAGTTATTTTCAGGGTCGCAGGGTAGTGGAGTTTTCCCAGTTGACGGTTCTACGGTTACTATAAATTCAAACAAAATTAATTTTGATGATTTTGTATTTAACCCTTCAGTGGATAAATTTAAATATTTAAGAACAAACACATTTTATCAAAATAATGTAACAGATATTACAAGTTTACTTTCTTTAGCAATAGATGCAGCACCAATATCTAGTGTTGGCGCTCCTACAATTTATTCGGCAGATTTCATAATGCCAGCAAGCGGAAGTATTTTATATTTAGTATGGGATTATAGGTCTACTGGTACACCAACGCCTACACCAACTCCAGTTCCAACTGTAACACCGACTCCAACTGTAACACCGACTCCAACTGTAACACCAACACCGACCCCAACTCCGACACCTATTGTGTATGATTATAGAGAGTATACTCAGTGTGGAGGCGGAAGCACTCAAGTATTTAGGCTGGTTTCAGGAGGTACATTTGATCCTGTCGTAAAGCATAGTGGCGTTTGTTATGAAAGTCCTTCAGTAACAGGTTCAACTAGTACAGTAGATATAGTAGAAACTTATACAGATTGTGCTTTATGTGCATCTGCTACCCCTACACCTACACCTACACCGAGTCCAACGCCTACACCCGGTCCGACGCCAACTCAGACTCCAGTTCCTACTGCGACTCCTACTCCGACACCGACACCATCTTGTACTGAGTGGATATTGGCTTGTCCAAGTGGAACTGGTGGTTGCAATTACTCATATACTGATTGTGATGGAAACACTCAGACAGGAATATTGCCTGCAGATTATGATATTGACGTATGTGTTTTAAACGGAACAACACCTTCAGTAAACGGTGGTAGTGCAAGTGACACAGGAGTAAGTTGTAGTCCGACTGTAACTCCGACACCAACAGTTACTCCGGTTGGCCCAACGCCTACACCTCCGCCAACTCCAACACCAACCTTTGCATTTAATTATTATACTGTTACAATGTGTCTAGGACAAGGTAGTGCTAACTATATTAATGTTAGAGTAGCAGATGCTAGTGGAAACGCTCCGGGCGATATAGTATTAATGGCTGACGGTAGATGTTACGAGATAGATGAAACTAGTTCAACTGTAAACGCTAATGACTATACTAATGTTTACCCAGATTGTGATACTTGTATAGCTACTAACCCTACTCCAACTCCAACGCCAACTCCAACACCAACACCGACTCCTGGAGGTTGTAATGAATGGGATTTAGAAGCAGCGTCAGGTTTAGTTGGCAACTTTAGTTATACTGATTGTAGTGGTGCATCACAAACAGAAAGTGTAGATGCTGGTGATTCAGCATCAGTATGTGCATTAGGGGTGCCTACTGTAACAAGTGGTGGTGGTACTGTTACGCTTGTAGGACCTTGTGTTACACCTACACCTACACCTACACCTACACCGAGCCCTACTCCTGGAGCACCAACACCGACTCCTGGAGCGCCAACACCAACACCAACACCAGGTATATCTTATGATAACTATACAATAACAAGATGTGATGGTGGGTTTAATAATTATACTGTGGGTAGAGCACTTGCAAACACATTCCCAACTTATACTGTATTATTAATGCCTGATGGAAATTGTTATGAAATTGTTGACCCTACCGGAACGTTAGGTACGCTTGCAAATGCAGAATATACAGATTGTAATTCATGTACTACTCCACCACCTACACCAACTCCAACTCCACCTGTATTGCCTACACGAACGCCTACACCGACACCGAGTCCGACACCGAGTCCAACTCCAACTCCTGGAGCACCGACTCCTACTCCGACACCGACGCCTGAGGGCCCTACTCCGACTCCTACTCCAACACCGACACCGAGTCCAACGCTAGGCCCAACACCGACTCCGACTCCTAGTCCAACGCCTAGTCCTACGCCTACGCCTACGCCTGGTGCTTGTATTGCAATTGAAGTAGGTTTCTCCGCAGGACTTTATAATGGTTGTTGTGCGCCTCCAGACAGCAGCGGTATTAAATACTTTAACGCTAACAGTGTAGCTTCAGCAACCAGACTGTATTCAGGTTTAGGTTGTACAGAGCTTGATAGAGGTACAATCTTCGTGTCAGAGGATGGTTCTACTTATTATGAATTTTTCAATGGTGTAAAAACAGCAGGACCAACATCTTGTCCATCATGTCCGTAAAAACAAAAGAGTTTATACATAAAGTTAATAGTCATTTAAACGGTAATCTAATTGTTTTAGGCGGCTGGTCTAAACATTATAATGGTTACATAGAACATTATGACAAACACTGGATAGATATAAGTATTACTCCTGAATCTGTAGATTTGGTTTGTGAGTTAGGATTTAAATTAGATATAAATGGAGGTCATTCATGGGGAGGTCATATAATAAATCAATTTACTGTCATGTGTGGTATTAAACCAAACCGATATTTTCTAGATGTTTTTGTGTCAAATAAATTAAAGGGGTATAAAGAAATAAATAATTTAAAAATATTAACACCTCAAGCAAACATAAAGTGGCATCAAGAAGCTTATGATATGCTGCAATATGAATGGTTATCAGAAAAAATTGCCAATCTAAAAAACCTTTACAATATTTAATATTTTTTTAATTGGTTTATAATTAATAACTTTAATTAAATTTAATTTAATCCAATAGATTACTCATGTCGGAAAATAGTATATTCATCCAAATTGCATCTTACCGTGACCCAGAATTAGTACCCACCTTAAATTCATTATTTGACAACGCAAAATTTCCTAATAATATAATAGTATGTGTTGCTTGGCAACATTCAACAGAAGATAAGTGGGATGATTTAGGTAAATATAAAAAAGACAAAAAGGTAAAAATATTAGACATACCTTATACTGAAACAAATGGTGCTTGTTGGGCACGTAATTTAATACAGCAAGAATATAATAATGAAAAATATACATTACAACTTGATAGTCATCACAGATTTGTAAAACATTGGGATGTTAAGTTGATTAAAATGTATGAGAATCTGCAAGAAGCAGGGCATAAAAAGCCATTGCTTACTACTTACGCAACAGCATACGACCCAAATAATTTTAACATTAAAAATAACGCTGATGTTTGGGGAATGAAATTTGATAGATTTACGCCTGAAGGTGTAGTGTTTTTCCTTCCTTATACAATTGAAGACACAAGCAAACCTTTACCAGCAAGATTTTTTTCAGCACATTTTGCTTTTACAACAGGTAAGCACGCAGAAGAAGTTCAGCATGATCCTTCTTTTTACTTTCACGGTGAAGAAATAACTCTTGCTGTTAGGTCTTTTACACATGGTTATGATTTATTTCATCCAAATGAAATAATTGCTTATCACGAGTACACCAGAACAGGTAGAACAAAACATTGGGACGACGATACAACTTGGGTAGAAAAAAATACACACACACATAACAGAGTAAGACAGCTCTTAGGAGTAGATGGTGAAGTTTGTTCTCCTTGTAATGAAAAACATTTTGGAGTCTATGGTCTTGGTAAAGAAAGAACGCTTCAGGATTACGAAGAATATAGCGGAATTAGGTTTAGGGATAGGGCTATTAGACAATCATGTTTAAATAATGAAATACCAACATTAGGTATAAAGAATGAACAGTATCATCTCAAATTCAATCACATATTAAATTTACATGGTAATCAATTCCAATATAATGATTATACTTTTTGCGCTATAATATTTGAAGATGAACAGAAAAAAGAATTATGGAGAAAAGACATAACCCATTTAAATCAATTAATAAAAAATAAAAATAATTTTAATATTCCAGTAGAATCAAATACTAAAAAACCAACCAATATAATTGTTTGGGCACATTCAGCATCTAATGGGTGGGCTGAACGATTAGACATTCCTGTTTAATGTTGATACCTAAAAAAATATTTCAAACATTTGAAACCACTCAATTACCTGAGGGTATGAGTAAAGCTTGTTTAAGTTGGAAAATAAAAAATCCTGATTGGGAATATTATTTTTTTGATAAAAATGATAGAGTACAATTTATTAAAAAACATTTTAGTAAAGATGTATTACAAGCATACCTTACTTTAATACCTGGTGCTTTTAAAGCGGACTTGTGGCGATATTGTGTATTGTATATTGAAGGTGGTGTATATATAGACGCTGACACAATATGTGAGCTACCATTAAATAATTGGATATTGAGTGATAATTATTTTATAGCTACACGAGATGATCCTATGGCTTATAAATGGTTAGGTAATGCTTTTATAGGTACTGTACCTCAAAATCCTTTATTAAAAGAATGTATTGATAGAATTGTAAAGCACTGTAAAGACAAACAAGAAATGTTTTATTTAGATTATACAGGGCCAGCATTATTAGGTAAATGTGTAAACAAAGCATATAATAGAGAAGAAGAGACAGATTATGAAATAGGACAATTAGGTAATTTATATGTTTTAAAGCATGATTTTGGCAGAACAAAATATGTTAGTCATGAAGGCAAGGATATATTGCACGTAGAGTATCCAGGTAAATTACAAGAAATGGAATCTATTGGTAATAAAAAGTTTTGGGATTATGTGCAAGAAGATAAAATATTTCGTTTGATACCTCATAATTTTATTTATACATCTTATGATATTTTAGATGTTAATGATTACATGATTGATTCATTTAAAGAAAAAAACCCCTATTATAACTTTCTTTATTTTAATCAAAACGCAGTCGATAATTGGTTTACTAATTCTATATACAATGATGCTTATAAAACATTAACTGAACGAGGTGAAAAAAGTGATTTCTTTAGGTATTGTTATTTGTATGAAAATGGAGGTGTATATGCTGACACTGATGTTTATTGTAACCAACCCTTAGACAACTTTATTGAACATCAGGATTTAGTTGTTGGTTTAGAAGCAAATACATCATTAGGAATATTTGATGATATAGTAGATAAAATAAATGATAACTACGTAAGTGTGTGTAATTGGTTTATAGCAACTAAACCTAAACATCCAGCATTATCAAAATTAATAAATGATATAATTGCAAATCCAAAAAATGGTGTATTACAAAATACAGGACCAGGTAGATTTACAAAACATATCTTAGATTATTTTGGTAGAGAACATAATTTCGAGAACGATATAAATAAAAATAAATCACAACTATTATCAATAAATAGATTTGGCAGTAATCAATCGCATTCTAATGCTAAAAAATATAATAATCCATTTGAAATAAATGATGATGATATATATATAACGCACATGTTTGAAGGAACTTGGAGAACAAGTAAACAAAATGATTTACAAATTATAGAAACTGAATATTGTTCACACAATTTATCTTTAATACCAATATCAAAAGGCTATAAAGGTGTAGCACGTGTAGATAGAGATACAGCAAGAACTGAATTTATGAAAAAATTAGGTGATTGTAGAACACTATATGAATTTAAATTTGATAAAAATTTAAAATTAATTGATTATAGTGAAAAAGAAATTACATACAATCAAATAGCTAAATTTGAAGACTATAGATCATTCATATATAAAAAGAAAATGTATCACTCAGTAGCATACATTGATGAAAATTGGAATACAAGAATAGGATTATTAGATAAACATTATCGTTTTATAAAAGATATAGATGTAGAAGAGCCTAATAGAATGCGTTTTGGTGTTGGTGATGAAGTAATATGGGAGAAAAATTGGTTATTCTTTATTCATAATAATGTTTTACATTTTATATATAATACATCTCCTAATTTTGTTGTTTATATAGATAAAGGTAATTTTGAATTTGAAAAAATAATTGATGTTGAAAATAAATTCAATAATAAATTTCCTGAAGATGAATTATATTTTAGTGCCAAAGTAAAAGTAGGTGGTTCAACGCAACCAATTTGGTTTGAAGAACAACAATGTTATATCTATTTAGTTCATACAAAAATATATAATGATAGAACATACAATCATTACGCTGTAAAATTAGATAAAGAACTAAACATAATAGATGTAAGCTATAAACCATTAATACCAGCGAAAATAGGATATGCTCTGTTTTTTATCACAAGATGGTTTACTAAAGGTGATAATGTAGTAATGAGCGGAGGGTTAGAAGATAATAAAAATTGGATTTGGGAAATACCTAAATCAAAAATTTTTAATTCTTTTAATTGAAAAAAGCGAGATAAAAGACATTGCATTTAAATTCGTAAATTTGTAAAAATATTTAGCGGATGGCTTGTGAAATTTATATATTATCTTGTCCTATAGGAGCAATAGGAGATGAGTGTACATTTGAAATCGATTGTTGTGGAGGACAAACAGTTAGTTACACTATGCAGCCTGACAGTATTGTTGATGCTTGTGTAGACGATCAAGGGACAGTCACTGTAACATCTTTATCTGGTTCAGCCTCAAGCGCATTTGAAGAATGTTCTTCTGATTGTGGCGATATCCCTGCAGTGCCCACTTCAACTCCAACAGCTACTCCGACAGCTACTCCGACGCCAACACCTAGCCCGACTCCTGGAGCTCCTACACCCACACCTAGTTCTACTCCTGTTCCGACGTTAACGCCGACCCCAACTCCAGTTCCAGCGGGTTACAATTATTTTACGCTTACTGCCTGTCCAGGAGGAGGAGGCACATTATATAGTAGTGTTAGAACAACATTTGCAAGTGGTGTATTTCCAGGAGATATAATAGAAATGCCAGATGGTAGATGTTATGAAATAGATGAAACAGCATCACCGGCAAATAATAACGATTATCTTAACGTGTATGCAGACTGTGATACTTGTTTAATAGCTAATCCAACACCTACTCCTACCCCACCTCCCACACCAACTCCAACACCAAGTGGTTGTAATCAATATGAACTCGAAGGTGGTGCTGGTGGTGGTAACTTTAGTTACACAGACTGTAGTAGTAACCCCCAAACAGAGTTTGTTCCAGATGGTGATTCAATACCAGTTTGTGGTTTAAGTGTTCCTATTTTAACAAGCGGTAACGGTAATGTTGTTTTTATTGGGCCTTGTATTCCAACAACACCAACTCCAACACCTAGCCCAACGCCAGGGCCTCCTACACCAACTCCTGGACCGCCAACAGCTACTCCAACAGCTACTCCAACTCCAACGCCGACTCCGACAGCACCTATTCCGACTAGTGTTGTTCCTCCAATACCTTCACCGGTAGAAACGGAATATACTTTAACATATAGCCAAACCTCTAAAGGGTGGCCATCATTTTATTCATACATACCTGATTATATGCTTGGTATGAATCAATACTTTTATTCATTTAATGGAGGTAATCTATACCAACATAATGCAAATGGAAATAGAAATAATTTTTATGGAGAGCAATATAATTCTCAAATAACAACAGTGTTTAATCAGAATCCTCTTGAGAATAAAATATTTAAAACTATTAATTTGGAATCAGATCAAGCATGGCAAGCAAATTTAGAAACCGATATACAACAAAACGGATTTATTGAAAGTGCTTGGTTTAAAGAAAAAGAAGGTGCTTACTTTGCATTCTTAAGACAAAACGGAGAAGTTCCAGCTTTACCGGGTCAATACGCAATGAGGTCAGCAAATGGTATAGGAAAATCTACAAGTGTATCAGCAATAGGAAATTCCACAACAATTAATTTCTCTACTAACCCACTGGTAGATATAGGAAGCATTGTAAGTGTTGGTGACTACTTATATTTTTCTTTACCAAGCTATACAACAATTAGTTTGGGTGGACAAATAACAAACATAAACGTAGATATACCAGCTGGAATAAATCAAATTTTAATTGATACAAGTATTACTGGAGCATCAACCATCACAATTCAAGATCCATATATACTTTATATTAAGAGTTCAGTTGCAGAATCTCACGGTTTACTTGGTCACTATTGTATATTTACTTTAATAAATGAAAGCACTAAATCCACCGAACTCTTTGCAGTTGAATCCGAAGTAATGAAAAGCTATCCGTAAAAATTAGTATCTTTACACTAGTATGGAGTTTAGTATAAGGAAATTAAATCCATCTGATTATGAAGATGTATTGGTAGGGTGGTGGAAAGATTGGGGTTGGCAAGCGCCAGCTAAAGATTTTTTGCCAGAGAATGGAGAAGGAGGATTAATGGTAATGTTAGATGATAAGCCTGTTTGCGCAGGATTTACTTATGTTACAAACTCAAAGGTTAGTTGGGTAGATTGGATTATATCGGATAATAAAATAGAAGATAAAGCATTGAGACACGAGGCAGTTAAATTTTTAGTAAGTACATTAACAAATATATGTTCTAAAAACGGTGGATATATCTACGCCTTGCTAAGACACGATGGTTTAATTCAAACTTACGAAGACCTTGGATATGTAAAGGGAGATAGTTATACACACGAAATGATTAAAAAAATATAATATGGCAATAGGAACAGCAACTGCTATCGGCCTTGGTATCTCTGCTTTATCTAGTGGAATGAGTTTTGCTCAGGCAGGTAAACAAAGAAAACTACAAGAGGAAGCAGAAAAAGAAGCACAAAAAGCATTTAATGAGGCTAAGGCTAAATTAGATGTTAATTATTTAGAAGGTCTAGCAATAGCAAAAGAACCTTATGAATTAGAAAGAGAAGCTTTGCTTCAAGCCGGAGCTTCAGCTTTACAAGCTGGAGTAGAAGGGGAAACTAGAGGAGCGGCTGCAGTAGCAGGGCAAGCCTTGATGGCTCAGCAAGCAGGAGCGGCAGGACAAAGAGCAGCAATGTCTAGAGAAATGCAACAACTACAGCAATTAGCTGCTCAAGAGGAGTCCAGATTGCAAGGCGCAAGAGTTGATTTAGATTTAGCAGAAGCTAAAGGGCAACAACAAATGGCAGCAGATGCTGCAACAGCTAGACAAGCAGCATTATCTGCCGGTATACAAGGATTGGGTAGTATGGCAATGATGGGAATTGAAAGTGGCGCATTATATGGTAAAAGCGGCGCAGCGGGAACACAGTTACCTGATAGAGCTATAGTAGACTCTCAATTAAAAGCTTCACTTCCTTCAGCTAGTGTTATTGACCCTTACGCAGGTATAACATCGCAATACATGCCAGCAAGCACATTACCAACTTTAGGGCAATTAAAACCAAGATAATATGGCATTAGGATATGGATATGTAAAAAGAGATGAGCCTCAACAAATTGATTGGGGTACTATTGGTAAAGAGATGACTGACTTTATAAAGTCAGACCAAGAAAGCCGAACTAAAAGAAAAGAAGAAATACAGAATCAATACAGTGATTTTACAAAATCTTTAATCGACAAGCCAGTTGGTTATAATACAGATTTAAATGATGTAATTTCCTCTTACACTAACCAAGCTTCTATTGCTGCCTTGAATAATTTAAATAAATTAAAAAGCGGAGAGATATCTGAAAGAGAATATTATAACAAAAGAGCAAACTTAAAAAGTAGCACTGAAAACTTTTTTCTATACTCAAAGAACTTTAACGCTAAGTTAGATGAGAACATGAAGCTTGCCCAGTCACAAGACCCAAACAAAAGAGCGTCAGGTAAAATGATTTTTGAAATGGGATTAGCTCAAGATATGTTTGACTTTAGAAACACCAAAGCAATTATTGATCCCATTACTGATGAGTTAATTCTAGTGAAGACAGATGAAAATGGTATTCCTACAAATGAAGTTGTTAATGTTTCACAGTTAGGTACTTTGTCTTCACAGCAAGAGCTTGAATATAATTACAGACAAGAAATTCAAAATAGAATTAAAGGCTCTGGTACTAAAAAATATAAAGACAAAAATGGTAGAGAGGTTATTACAATATTAGGAGCTGAGATAAAATCAGAACAAGCTACTAAAACTATTAACTCTTTAACTGATAGTATATTAGGAGATGAAAATCAAATCTTAAGTATTTTAGATCAGAACAATTACCAATACACTCAGGATGAAAATTTAAAAGGTAAGGATGGATACATATATTATGATATAAAAAACGGCACTTACGATTATGATAAAGATAAAGCTAGAGAGATAGTTAAAAATGAAATTACAAACTCTATTCCAGAAACAGTAATTGAGGTAAAACAAAAAACACCTGTTGAATTAAGAAGAGAAGAGTTAGAGATTGAAGCACTACAAAACCAAGTTGATCTTGGTGATATTAAAATTAGTGATGCACTAAAAAGACTAGGTAAAGATTTGTCTACTTTTAACTCACAATTAGAAGCAGATATTAAAAATTATTTAGGAGAAGACTTCAATACTAATTATGCAAATAATCGTACAGCATTTTTAGGATTTTTAGGTAGAGATTCACAAAAAGCTGAAAATGCAATTGATGCTAGTTTAGCAACATTAAATGAGTACGGAGCATGGGCTGGAGTAAATGTCAAGATAAAAGGTTCTAATATAGTTTTTAGTACGCCTCTTTTTGATGATAACGGAAAAAAATTAGACGAACCATTTACAATCGAAATTCCTGTAACAGAAATAAAATCAGGGCAGCAATTGCAAAATACAATGCAGGCATTTATTTCTAATTACAGCGACCCATTATTTGTTAATAACGCATATACCACTGGTAAATTTACAGAGCCAAAGAAAAAAGAAGAACCTATACCAGATGATAGGACTGAAATCGTATTATCTTTTGGAACTATAAAAGTTCCTAAGCCAAAAGATAAAAAACAATATATAAGTATAAATGAATTTAGACAAGACTATCCTGATGCTCTATTAAAGGATTTTATAATATATAGCCGACCAGATTTAGCTGGTACTCCAGCACAATAAATGATATGGAAACATTAGAATTATTTGAAATATTACCACAAGGTTTTTTTACTACCCCAGAAGAGCTTCAAGCTTTTATTGACCAAGAGGGTGTTGATGATTTATATCCACTTGTTTCAAAAGAAACGTTTCCAACTCTTGAAGATTTTCAAGTTTCATTAAAAAAAAAAGACAGTCAAGAAATAAATACGGGGTTACAATCGGAAGTTGGTTCGTCGGAGCAGTTAGATCTTCCTGAGATTTCAGTAGAAGAAGACGGTTTCTTTGAAAGAAACTTAGGTAAAAGTGGTATTACAGATTTATTAGACGATACTACCAACAGTATTAGACAAGGTATTGCACAAGGCTCTAGCTTAAAACAAGCTTTGAAACTGCAACGAAAAGGTTCTAGGGCAACAAAAGAAGACATTGATAGATATGAAGAGGCTGTAAGAAAAATGCAGTCTATTCCTGTTACTGATGAGCAAAGAAGTTTTAATAAAATTTATGAAGAAAATGATAAGTCTTGGTTAGGATTTGCAAAAGGTATTTATAAAAACCCCTCGGTTCTTTCTGGAGTTATTCTTCAATCAGTGGCAAGTATGTTAAATCCAACCGTAGCATTTGGTGCTCTTAAAGGTGGGGTTATTGGAGCTCTTACTGCGGGTACAGCTGGTGCTGCAGGAGGTGCAGCTTTTGGGGGCCCTGGTGGTGCATTAGCCGCAGGTACAGTAGGGTTACAACAAGGTGGTAAATATGGAGCAATTATAGGATTAACAAATACATTAGAAGGAGGGCTTGCCTTTACTGAATTTTTACAAGAGGAAATAGAAAAGAAAGGATTAGAGTTTGATGACGATGGTATAGCTGCAATTTTAAATGATGATGAAGCATACCGAAGGGTGAAGTCAAGAACAAAAAAGAGAGGGTATTCTATTGGTTTAGTTAATGCTATAACTTATGGAATTGGAAGTGCCTTAGCAAGGAGTGGTCGAAACATTAAAAGGTTAGGCGATTTAAAAATTGGTAAAGTTAAATTGCCCACAAGTAAAATACTTCCGGGTCCTCAAACTGCAATAAGATCAACAACAGAAATGGTTGGTGGTGGTTTAGGGGAAGTAGCTGGTAGGGCGGCAGCCGGACAAGAAATGGATGTGGCTGAGATAGGGTTTGAGGCTCTTGGTGAGCTTGGTTCTCCTGAAGCCGTAATTCCTAGCTTTAAAAATGCTTCATACACCATAGATGGAGAAAACGTAACACGAAATGATGTATTAGATGCTATCAATGGTCCTAGAGAAGATTTGATAGGCATGGAGATAACAATCAAAAATGACGCTACAATTGACAATGAAGTTCAAGCGGTTATGAAAAGAGCCTTAATTGAAAAAAGAGTTAAAGAAGGTTTAACTGCTAATCAAAATGAAAACATTACGCCTGAACAAATGAATCAACTAATTGATTTAAATATTCAATATGAAACATTTAAAGGCAGTAAGACGCCGGAGGGAACTAGAAATGCAAATAAAGTAAACGAACAAATTAAAGAAATAACAGATGCCATTCAAGAGTCAAGCACAGAGGAGATATCTCTATCGAAACAACCCAAAACTAGCCCAGAAGTGGGAACAGGAGACACCGAAGGGGCAGTCGCTTCCAGAGAGATTGCACCCGAGTCAATCAAAGACAGTGAGGAACAAACCCAAGAGAGCGAGAATCAGATTGAAATATCAGAGGATGAGATAGAAAGTCTAGCTCAAGACATAGAAAGAATAGAAGACGAGGGAACATTCAATGATAATATAGGAGAAAAGGCTTACAGAGATGGGGAGGAAGGGATGATTAAAATAGATGATCAAAATGTAAACACCCTTGTTTTTGAGACTAATACTCAAATAGTTGAATTGGGAAATGTAAATGAGATAGGTAATGATATAGTAGCAAGTAAGGGTTTAACCTTAACACCACCTGAGGGAGTTGATGTAACTAAAGTAGATGACGCAGCAGATGTTGTGGATATAGATGGTATTAAATATAAAATTATAGGCCGTAGAAGAGATAAAAAAGGCAAAGCGGTGGTGAGAGTTAAAGAAATAGAAACGGGATTAGACAGACGATTTGTGGGGCCTAAAGCAGAGCGTATATTAAAAGATCAAGCTTTGAAAAAACTTTCAACACCCCCTCCTGTATCTGTTACTTTAGAAAGAGTTCAGACAACTCAGCCCGAAATTAATCAGATTATTTACGAGCAAAAATCTTTAAATCAAATTATAGAATTAGAAAAAAAAGCAGAACAAGAAGTAAAAGATTTTGAAAAGAAAGTATTAGAAGACATGGTTGCTGAGACTATTAATAAAGATTTAGTACAAGTAAAAGAAAATATTTTTCAAGTAACACAACAGCCAAATGGAGAATTTAAAGTTTCTCAAATGAGAGAAGATGGTAAGCTTGTACCTAGGTTAGATACCCAAATAAGAAATACTGCTATTAATAAATTTAAACAAGAAAAAAATAAACAGGAAAAAGATTTAATTAAAAAAGCAGACAACAAAATAAATGAATTTAAAAAGAAGCAAGAGGATAAAATTATTTCAGCTTTAGATAGTTTAATTAAAGCAACTTCAAGTAAAGGAAGAGCATTTGACGTTACAATTGGTTTACCTTTAAGCATTGCAAACTCTTCATTAAAAGTAATTAAAGCAGCTTATAAAGCAGGAAAAAGTTTAGCTGCTGCTATAGAAGAGGGCATTAAATTTTTAAAGAAACAAGGGTTTTCGCCTAACGAAGTAGAATATAAAAAGTTTGTATTAGAAAGTTTTACAAAACCTAAACCTCCAAAAAGTACTATTACAAAGGGAAAAGAAAAACCACGAAAGGAAGAACCTCCTATTTTAAAATCGAAAGTTCCGCCTAAACCTACAGAGCCAGCTCCAACAGTATTGGATGATAATGTACAGGAAGGATTAGATCAAATGATTCCAGTAATAGAAACTATTAATAAAGCTACTATAGTAGAAAATTTAGAAAATCTTCCTTCAATAGCAAAATCTTTATTGCGTGATAAAGGTAATGTAAAATTAGAAAAAGCAAGAAGTACACCAGGGATTTACTTTGACCAAGCTTTAGGCGTTAACAACAGTACAGTTTTAAGTGATAATTCAGTAGAGGTGCTTGCGGAAGGATACGGTCAATATGAAGGAGCGTTTGAAAAAGTTCAGGCAGTGGTTGAAGAAGAACAAAAAAAAATAGCTAAACTATCTTTAAAAAATAAAAAATTAGAAAAGTTTGCAACGGTTGCTGGGGTAGACAGAATGAGAAATAAACAAATGGTTGACAATATGCTTATTCTTTTTTATATGGATGTAAGACAAGCTGAGTTAAACAAACTTCCTAACGGTGAATTTAGTGATTCTTCTCCTAATCCTTTGGTAACATTAAACATGTCTATCGAAGCAAATCCAGCTCCTGAATCTAGAACCCTTAAAAAATTTAAAAGTAAATACGTTAAAAACGGGGAAATAAAATCAGAAGATATTTTAAAAGATTTTAATCCTCAACAAAAAGAAGTTTTAGAATCTATAGATAAAGAAAATAAAAAATTAGAAAAAATTGCAATTGAAACTAGAGAAAGAAATGGTGAAACTTTAACACCTATTAAGGGGTATTTTCATAGAATTGTTTTAACAAAAGATAATGAATCTGAAAGAGTAAAAGTTCAAAAACAGGGGGAAATGGTTAGTGATAGAAAATTAAGATCTGATGCTTTAATAGATAGAACTAAGGGAAGTAAACCTATAAATTACAATCCTTTTCTTTCATTGTTAAGAGGTGCACAGCAAAGTTTTATTGAGTATTATATTTTTCCTGCTGCTGATACAGTGCAAGATATTACAGAAAATTTAGTTGAAACATTTAAAGATGGAAACGAGGGCCAGGTTGCTGCAGTTAAAGCATTAGACGCAGCTATGAAAGAAAATATAAAAACTATTTATCTAAATACATTTATGGGCGCTAACAATCTTAGTGTAACTAAGGTCGCAGGTAGAGAGGTAGTAAAAAATATGTATAGAGCAATGTTGGGTTCGGCTACAAGATTTATGTCTGAACTTTTAGGAAATACGATGATGTTTGTTACGCAAGATCCTGTCATAATTAAAAATGCATATACTAAATTTTCTCCTTTGACTATGACTATGAAAAATAGAAATAAATACAAAGATGTTCTTTTTAATTTAAAATCTACAGAAGCTAGAAAAATAGGAAAAAGAAGAACAGGAACAGCAGCAACCAATAGAGCTATAGATGTAAATGATTATTTAAATTTAGGTCAATCTACAAATCAAATGATGTCAGGTCCTGTATTTGAAAAAATTGAACAATTATTAAAATTTGGGCCTAAACAATCATATAATGCCATCGGAGCTATTGGGGATTTTTTAATGGGTGGTTCTGATAAATTAGTCACTACTCCTGTTTGGGCTTCAAAATTTGCATTTGAGTTTGAAAAAAGTGTAAAAAAATATAACAATGAAGATATTTCTTTTGAACTTGAAGATTATGATGCTATAGCTGACGGTACTTCAAAGTATTTGACAGACCCAAAGTATAAAAAAGCTTTAATAGAAGCGAGACGAAAAGCGGATAGAATGGTAGCATCTTTTGTAACGTCTGGAAATCCTATAAAATCTATTCTTAAAAACAGAAGAAGGTCTTTTGGTATGGACACTACTTTTAGAGATTATTATAGAATCTTAAATTCGTTTATGGCTAATTATACTTTAAATGAATATGCACAAGCTAGATTTGCTATAGGTGCATTATATAAAAGTGGGTATTACTCAAAACCCGTGGCTTCAAAATATTTAGCAGGTGTGCTTGGCCGTATGTCTTCTTATGTAATATTATATGGGTTATTAAATAATTTAATGGATCCTTTATTTGGAGCTCCTGAAGAAGAAGAAGATCCTTTAGACCAACAAATATACAGACAACTAATTGGTTCATCTTTAACTTTACTTTTTAGAGGTGGTTTAGGTAATATACCATCACTTCCTGTTAATTTAATAATTGAAAAATTAAATGAAGAATATCTTGAGGGGTTAAGAGATGGAAAACCTTATGATGCTTTTGACAATTCAATTGTTTACAGTTTAATAAGCTTAAATGATTTAGCCTCCAAAGATTTAACTGACATTGCAGCGCCTATCTTAACAGGTCCTCTTGCTCCATTAGCTAAAACATCAGTTAGAGCTGTTTCATTAGCACAAAAAATGTTAACTAGCAAGAAACAATCAACCGTAGACAAGGCTTATGAAGAACTTGTAGATAGAATTATTTCACAAGAAGTTCCTGGAAACTTTGGTATGATTCCTTTTTATAAAGATGCTAGAAGAATAGCTTTGAAAAAACGATTTCCTAAAAAAGCTCCTAATTCCTCTGGAAAATCTAAGGGAGGGATTCAAAGAAGAGACTAATTAAATAAGTTCCAGAAGATAACGTAAAGTATCACTGCGTTTATTATAAATACAATCAGAAAGTTTAGTTGAGGCTTTGAGAATTTATATTTCATTCTCTAAAGAATCAGTAATGGTTTTAAGTTGGGCATTAATCTTTGAAACCTCACCCTTTAAAGCCCCGTACTCATGGTCAATAAGCAATTCATATATATTGTTTACAGACTCATGAAGATCATTCATAATATAATTTATGTTACGTATGCGCTTTTTTTCAAGTGGAGAGATATTCATAATTACTTTATTTCTCTTAGCATCATTCCGCCCCAATACTCATCGAGTGATTTAACTGCTTTATAAATTTTACGTGATTGTTTGTGTGTGGTATCAAGCTCTGTTTTAGTGGAGTCCTTTCCTTGATTGCAATACAGGTCAGCGTCAATCTCAAATAGAGCGTCGATTTTTCTTTTGTTGCTCCAACTTGTAAAGCTTAAAATTTTATCTATATCATCTACATTGTAAGACATAAGTATACCTGATACTTAAAGTTAGGAAATTTTTTCTAACATATCATTTATTTTATCAAACTTTTCTTTGAGATAACTTGTTTGAGGTACGTACCCATATTCTTCCCTGCACTCTTTAAATATTTCTTTTAATTGTGATTTAATAATAAAATTTAAATGTTGATTCTTTTCTTTTAAATTAATATTTTGATTTACGTACCTATAATATTTTGATTTTAAATCATTCTGGTTTCGTATGTTGATAAAATAATTAACCTTTAGTCTATCATACATTTCCTCATAAGCATTGACATAATAAAAGTCATTATTAAAAACAATACCTTCAAAAACTTTTAACCCATGAAGCACAGTGGCGTGGTCTTTACGTAAACAAGAACCTATTTCAGCTAGAGAGTGTGAAGTTAAATCTTTACATAGCCTATAGTAAACAGCTCTAGCGTAAACCAGACTACGATTCCTACGCTTGGTTCTAATATCGGTATCGAATGTAGACATCACCTCATTTCTTATTACTTTTAATTTAGTTCTGTCTTTAAAATTATTGTTTATCATTAGTTATAGTTTTGTTTAGGTTAATGTAATCTAAGTAATCGTCAGAATTAATGACGTTAAATTTAAAGAACAGTGGGTGCATTGATTTACTGTTCAAATATTCTACACTGAAAAATAAAGGACTCTTTAACTGAACTACGCCAGCTACTAATCCAAATCTTTTAGTAGGCATAGACTTTCTATTCTCCTGGTACATCTCTTCAGCCAAACGATCTAACTGCATAATAATTCCTGCGCTATAAATAGAAGGCAAGTTTTCCAGCTCTTCTAGAAAGGTTTCTTCCATTTCATAGTAGTGCTCATCCCCTGTAAATCTCTGCGGTAAATCCATATTGTCTCAATTCTTTTAATCGGTACTCCTGAAGCTTAGACACTCTACCCTTCTTGGTTTTGATTTCGTAAAACTCAATCCCATACTCAGGGTGCAATGCAAGAACATCTGGTATACCATTCTTGTTTGTCTTTATTAACTTTAAAACGAAGTAACCATCAGCTTCCAACTCTTTAATCTTTTTTGTTTGAATCTGTTGCTCTGTCATATTATAAATTTAGTTAATCTTTTGATTGCTTTTTTTCTTTTTCAGCATCTGCTTTTAATTCCTTCAGAGCTTTGTCATACCCCTTCATTCTCTTGATGGTTTCCAGGGTGCCAACCGATAGGTTTTTTAGGTTATACATTTCCTGTATTACCTGTTGCATAATGTCGTCAAGCTTGTTGACTTTGTTCATCATCTCAATTAATTTTTGTTCTTTCATATTTATATTTATATTCCGCAGTAACCTGAATCACAATCTGTAAAATCAGATTCAAATAATTGGTATTGAAGTTTAGTGTTTTTTATATCTAAATAAGTAATTCCTTTTTTAAAAGTAATTTTTTTTTCTTTATCATGCTCTTGATTTTTAAACCAATCGAATTTATTAGAATGTTTTTCAGACATTAATTTTAACAGCATTTCATTTCTATGAAAACATCCTACACAGTTATTCATATAAGCAAACCTTACTGCTTTATCACTCCAAAACAATTCAATCTGATCTTTGTATATATTGTCGGTTATTAATGGAAACTCAGGTTTTTGCCATTCTATGTTAGCCCATTTGTTTTGTGTTTTTCTTTTACCAACTATATCTTTCATTTCTATATTACCATTTTCATTAGTTCTTTTAATCATATTGTTTGCTCTTTTACCCTCGTTAGCTCTATACCCTATCCTAACCCTAACAACTTCTTTAATATTTTTTTTCCACCAATTATAAATAGGTTTTAATTTCAATTCTGTTGTGCAAAACCTTTGTGTTACATTAGGAAGATATCTATTTTCACCTTTAATAATTATGTCATCAAAACATTCACCAACTACCCAACTAATTTCTTTTCCTATATACTGTTCCAAATCAAACATTGTATAGACAATCATGTCTTCTTCTAGTGTTCCAATAAACTCTTTACCTATTTTATCAGAGACTTTTTGTCTTAATTTTTTATCAGGGAATTTGCAATCATTATCTCTAGTTGTCACTAAAGCAAAAACATTATAGTCAGCAGGATATTTAACCGCCACATAAGAAGAGGTTTTGCCACCACTTAAACTATTCATTGTTTTCATATTTATAAACTTAGTAAATCTTTTTCAAAATGTTTTAGCGTGTAATCTTTTTTCTTAGTGACCGCTCGGTATATCTTTTCCTCAATACCATTCTCTGAGAATATCCAGTACACATCATTCTGGATAGAGTCTTTGGTTGTCATTCTGTCACGTGACTGCCAATAGCTAAGGGCAGAGAAATCTATATTGTAATTCACAAGACAATCCGCTTCCTTTAAACTAATTCCTTCACGTCCACTCACCACTTGGAGCGCTATGTTCTTATCAGTGGTTTTAAATTCTTTTAAATCATTAGTCAGATCATCCCCGTAGACCTCTTTTAAGGCATCATACTCGGCTTTAAACTTATAGAATATACCTATCTTCTGATTCTTAAATTGAGTGCGAATAAACTCAGCTTTCGATAGGTCTATAACAGTTGCTTTTCCGCTCTCAAACTTTACTGTTCCAGAGAAGAGTTGGTGTAATTTAGACATCAGCTTCACACCGGTATCTGCTAGCACAACCTCATCAGTTCCCTCGATAACTAAATTCTTTTTCAGTTGCTTGACCATGTTATAGGTAAGGTCAGACATCTTAACCTTCAATACCTTTTCAATGGTCTCTACCTTAAACCCCGCCTCCTTCTGAGTATAGCTAATCATATATGGTTTCATCTGATCTAATATGGATTGCTTCCCGCTAGAGTAGTTATTGTGAGGCATAGCCCCTATTCTAATCTGAACCACATTGACATAATCTTTAGCGAACTTATAAAAGTTAGTGTAGTTTCTAAAAGGATTGTGTGGGCAGGCATACACCTGGTGATACATCTGACTAAAAGATTCAGGAGTTGGAGTTCCAGACATTAAGATAACAAATGGATTCTGCTTTTTAATAATCTGCTTTATCATCTTGGTTCTCTTGCTCGGCTTAGGATATGCACCCATACCATGAGCTTCATCTAGAACTATGCATTCATACTTACCTGCTACCTTGTGTAAACTCTCGTAGTTAATAACAGTAAGATGAAACTTAGGACTAAGTAATTTATAGTCATCCTCTATGGAGGAGATGGCTTTCTTCTTAGTTACGAATAACATATTGTCAACGCCTAGCTTCTGGGCTGTACCCATTGCAGTCAATGTCTTTCCTGTTCGTACCTGCATAGACAGATAAACAAACCCATACTTAACAAGCACATCAAATGCCTTGTCTATAATTTCCGATTGGTATTTTCTAAATTTCAATAGACAACTTTTTTAATTTTTTCTGCTATAGCTTTTACAACATCTACGGTTACAGCATTACCACACATCTTATATCTCTGTGTGTCTGAGTTATCATTAGCTAATGTCCAATTGTCTGGAAACCCTTGCAGTCGTTCACACTCTACAGGAGTAAGTCTTCTAATGTTTTGTTTATGAGATATGAATTGGTCCGTGTTTCCACCACCACCAGTCGAAGAGTGAATGGTATTAGCAGAATCTTTTTCGTGGTAATTAACTATCTTACCTTTACTATCCCTAGTATAGCTAACTACGGCTTGCTCGCAATGAGTGTCTAATGTTTGAGCTTGCTGTTTACCAACCCTACCTCTTCTTGTTTTAGAATTTGGTTGAGCAATATTTATACTGTCTCCGGGTTTGGCTATTTCAAAACCCTTTTTTGTATTTGCTTTTACAATTACTTCTTGTGCATCGACTTGACGTTCAACAATGTAACTTCCGGATCCGAGGGCTGTGTATCTAGCGATGAGGGTAGCCGTTGTAGGGTGTTTGACTTGTAAGACATTATTCTTTTTACTGTAGTCTCCGATAGGAAATATTTGTCCTCTACCTTTTTTTGGAGTATATCCGACAAGGTAGATTCTCTCTCTATTTTGGGGTAGAAACCAGCTTGTATTAAGCAATTGCCATTCAAGTCGATAACCCCCAATGTTGGTAAACGCTTGCAAGATTGCTGCAAAGTCTTGGCGATTATTTGAGGAGAACGTTCCTTTAACATTTTCCCAGATAAAAAAATCTGGTCTGCATTCTGAGATAAGCCTAATTGCTTCAAGGATAAGGCTTGATCTGCTTCCTTCCATCCCTTGACGGTTTCCAGCAAGAGAGAAATCTTGGCAAGGACTTCCAAAAGTGATGGCATTAATTTTTGGGAGCTCTGCTCCTCGAACATCTGTAACTGATCCGACATAAGTGCTATTTTTAAAGTTATGTTTATATGTTTTTAGTGCATATTTGTCTATCTCTGAATAAAAAGAGTTCACTTTGAATCCAGCCTGGCTTAATCCTAAATGAAATCCTCCTATTCCACTAAACAAATCTAATAAATTAATTTTCTTCATATTAAAATTCTATATAATCTGTGTTATCATTATCTAAATCTTCCTCTTTAGCGCTAATAACTATCCACTTTCCTACAAGGTCTCTACCCTCTTGTGGTTTCTCTCCGGTTTTGTAAACACAATAAGCATTTATCCATTTATAAAACTTCTGTCTACTTATAGTCATCTTAGACTTTGGCCCGTAGTCAGGATACTCATTTATAAAATCAAAGTATACCTCGTTTAAATGTATAGTTATATCTGGTGCTATTTTTAGGTTTGGCTCTGCACCCTCAAGCAATCCACACCACTCTATAAAATCATGACTCGTCTCGGCAGAAAGTTGTCTAATTTTTAGATTAACAAACTCACTCTGTATTAACCCTTTATTTAAGTAAAGTTGAATGCATTGTATCATATAGTTATCAAACACACACCACTCATCATCATCCCAATCTCCAAAGAACAACCTGCCAAACTCATCTTGTGGTGTATAGTTTTTGTTGTAATGCTGGTGAAGCTCTAGCTCCCACTTCCTTCTTTGAAATGAATTACCCGCCCCTTTGATTGCATAATTTGTCGTGATAGATATCTTAGGACTCTTGCTAAATGGAATCTTTATAGCATCCTTATTCTTTTTCTCAAGAGTTAATCCTTCAGTCACTACACTAAACAATCTTTCAAAGTCAAAGTATTTCTTTACATCATCAAAGCAAAGTATCTGAGTATCTGCTGATACTAATTGATAAGCAAATGATTTAGAGAAATCGAAAGCCTTACCATCAATAGTCACTAGCTTTTTCATGTGACTCAGAGCATTCATAAAGATTCCCTTTCCTGTTCCTCCCTCTGGATTGTCAGAGATAACCTCATCATTAAGTATTACCGCAGGACAATACGATAAGTTCTTGTGACCATGCATTAGGAATCCTATCGTTGACTGCATTGACTCTGTTCTGACAGGATTGTTAGCGCTTATGTTTTCAATAAACTTCTTGTAATCACAATCCACTTGCTCACATCTTTTATAGACCCTGTCTATGACATGATCTTTCCATACATACCCTCCTAAATCTACATAATCTATATCAATGACCTCGTTTTTCTTGACCTGTACTGCGCAGTTCCTGTAATATAGATAAGATGAATCCTTAGTATCCGCTATAAAATATATATCAATAGTACCAAGCAGAGTTAAAAACTCTTCACGAAAAAACCTGGTTTGTTCTGCAAAGTAATTGTATATCGATACATCTTCAAAATGGTAGAGCTTGTCTAGTATAAAATCCTTTATCTCCTTCTCGCTTGTATGGTCTATAAGATTATTGGTAACCTTTACAAACACATAGTTCTTCCCACCCTCTGGACAATACTTATAAAAGCCATTGTCCTCTAAGAATCTTTTAAAAAGCAAAGGAACAATCTTAATGGTACCCTTCTCGTTTTTAGTCCAGAAATGCTCATCTTCCTGCTCCTCTGCTTTGTCGATAACGGCCTCAATGTCATCGATTTTTAAATTAGTTTCTTGTAAATCTCTTCGTATGTCTTTTTTAGAATCTCCCCTTTTGATTCTTTGCTTTATATCATTTATGGTTTCAGTATCTTCATAGAACTTAGTGTTAAAATCTGCGGTGTTTCTGTATGCAGAATCAATCGTGGTTTGTATCTCTACTTTACTAAAGCCTGATGACTCATACTGCGAACACACAAACGAGGCTATGTTTTTACTAACACCAAACTCATTCAACGCCATGGCTAGTATGTATAAGTTGTGGTTCCTTTGACCTTCAACCATAGGGTATTTGCTCTGGTGCCACTTGGTTAGTATCTCTATTATCTTATTCTCGCTTGTAATTTTTAGAACAGGAACATCTTTGATAACACTCCTCTCTTCATACTCTTCCTCCTCAATCTTCTCCCAAACAGATGATGTCTCGTTTATAAAAAGTAAACGATCGTACGACTCGTAACATACCCTTGATATATTTTTAGAGGTAGCATCAAAATAAGAAGAGTTAAACTCTTTCTTTAGTGAGTTGAAATACTTGGTGTGGTTCTCTGGCTCTGGCGGTATCTTAACTAAAACCTTAAGGCCATTACCTGATGGAGAAACAAATACAGAATAAACAAACTTATTGTTTTGGAAGTTCTCCTTGTCTTCCAACATATCCTTTTTCTTTTTGTAACCATCAAAGTCTAAACAAATAAGTCCACTATGGTTTTCTATTGATGAGTCTGATCTCTTTTTAAATTCACCCGAGAAGCATATAGCTGGTAGGTTTTTCTTTAAATCATTTCGTTTTCCCTTATCCTTTTCAGCTCTAATTTTTTTTACTAAGTCTTGGTTCTTTCCATTCTTAATTCTTTGTAAGATGTAGGTTACATCTTTTATAAATGGCGTTTCTGTTTCTCTTATGTTCTGAAATATTGTTACTATGTGAGGCATGATTTGATTTTATTTGATTAAAAAAAGATGGGAGGATGACTAATAATATGAAAAAAAACGATTCCTCCCACCTTAACATTAAAATTAATTTTAAAACTAGAAAGGCAGATTGTCCTTTTCTTCGGACTTATCTGCTTTATCTTCTGTTTTTACATAGGGTGTGCTAACTTGAATGGAAAGCTTATAGTCTCCTGCTTGGGTAGTTCCCTCCCATGCAGAAATCTCAAACTCTTTACCATCTAGGTCAGTCATTGTACCCTTTAAATCCGGTTGGGTATCCTTTTCTTTGTAACTATTTTTGAAAAGTGAACCTCTTCCTTCTTTGTGTTTGTATTTAGTTGTACTCATAGATTATATATTAAATTAAAATTCTCCTTTAAAAATTATATCCTCGATACTTTCCTCTGCACCTTTTGCAAAATATTTATCGTAATGATACAATGCTTGTTCCACCTTCTCCTTTGCTCTCGCAATTGTTTCAGGAGTTGGATTAAATATACCGACATCATAAGTCATTGTGCCTGGTTTTGTTCCGATAGGCTTTTTGGTTTTTCCTATTACAAAAAATACCATAGGCATACCTGACAAGGTTTGATATATATACGATTGTGTATCGTAATAGTAATAAGGTGCATTTCTGGTAAACTTAGCGACATCTCCAGAAGTCTTGAGATCTATTACCATTCCCTTGCTTATACAATCTGCCTTCCCTTTAAACTGATGCCCCATAATTTCGCCAATCATTGGCTCTTCATATCTAGCATCAAAGTCTAAAAGGTAATCCTTCATAAATTTAACCTTGTTGTTATTCTCATTCATAAACCACTCGACTAGCTCTTTAATCTCATCTGCCTCTGATGTCTTTAAAGCGAAGTCTACCTTGTTGTCTTCCAAAAACTTTTTATAAGTAGCATCTCTCCTAGATACATCTGCAATTAAAAAGTCTTTCGCCTTATCTGGCTCAAGAATAAGTTGGTGAAATAATCTTCCCTTCTCTAAGTTCTCGTTAGATTTTACTGGCAAATGAAACGCCTCTGGATTATCCCTCAATACCTTGATGTCTGAGTTAGATAGCCATTGTTTTCCAAATTTCCCGTAGTAATGCTTGTCGTCTCTTAGCTTCTCAATAATCTTTTTATTTTCCATAGAGTTCTTTGTTAAGTTTTTCTATCTGAGTCTCGTCCACTATGTACTTATCCATAAGTCTTGATAAGATAGTATCCCACTTTACTTTCTGAGACTGAAGCCTCTTTGATGTCTCTACTATCTTAGACCAATTGTCGTCTGTTACCTTGACTTTTTTAGCCGAACTCTCTTGGTTTGACTTGCTAATTTCCTCAGCAGTTATTTGAGGAATGTCCTCCCCCGCATATATATACAATCCCATTCCATGCATAGCTAAGTTTTTAGTTAAACATCTCATAAGTGTACTATTGATCTGAGTTGAAGTTGGTTTCAAAACCGATTGGTTTCTATTGTCCATAACAGGAAGCCACATCTCTAGTGTTTCCTCTTTAATCGTTACAGAAGTATGACAAAAAGCACCCACCCCCTCCTTGTAGGAGAATGGTAGATTGGTTTCTGAGTCTCTGTAATATGTATAGGTAGCATCAGGAAAAGTTTTCTTTACCTCTTGCCACGCCCACGACCAAGACAGATAAGTAAGTTGACCTTTCTTTTCTGTTCTGTCGTTCACATTGACTGCATTCAGCACATCAAATGTGGATTTTTTAGTTGTAGTTTTAGTTGGCATTCGTTTTAATTTTAGTTAGTTTCTGTGTTACTTTATAATACTTATTAAGTATTTGTTGTCTGGCTTCCTTATAAAAATTAAGCCTCTTGTTACTCTTGTTTCCATTGAGTTCGCTTGATATACCTAATTTGATTCTATCAAGTTTAATTTTATATTTTTCTAATGTCAGTTTAAACACACCATGTAGCCACCCATCTTTGTCAATTAACATTTGATCTGACTCGTTCATCTTCACATAATAGTTACCACCTTGCGAGTGGTCATAAATAATTATCTCTCCACTCTCTATGTCTCTTGTTATTTTTATTCCTAGTCTCATTCTTGCTTCGTATCCTTTGCCATTTAAATTAGATGAGCCAACATCTTTAAGAGCTTCTTCAAATATTTCTTTTAATCTATCAGAGTTCAATGTCTTGAAGTTTCTTAACAATGTACTTATAATCAGAATCTTTTTCAAGAGTTTCATTTGCTATCTTCCTACCCTTAGCTATGGCAGTACGAGATATTTTATATCCTTGCCTGGTTATATAGCTTTCAATATCATAATCTCCTATTCCTCTTTTGGAACACATATAATATAAAATTCTTCTTGCTGTTACCTCTCTTGAAGATTTGTTTTCAAAAAAATCTTTTTTGGAAATCTCCATGTGTTCCAGGACATTATCTAAGTATTGTTTAAAAATATATTCTTTCATTGTATTTCTTTTAAGTCGGTTATTATTTGTTCTAGCTGGTTGCCTTGATCGTATGATAAATTTCCAGAAGAATCTTGCAGTTTCTCTAGCTTGTCAATAGACTCAGAGACTCTATTTATGATAGCCTCTATCCTATACTCATACAATTTTATTTGTTCTTCCATAAATTAAAAGTTTAATAATTGTAATCGTTTGCTATATTTTTTTTGAAGTTTTGTTTTGAATATCATCTTGCGAATAAGAGTCTTGTCATTAACTGATCTTAACTTCTTTCTCAAATTGTCGCATTCAAAATCTAAACATAATATATACTGAGCAATATATTGTCTATGTTTTTTCTTTCTGATTAGTTTTTTTAGTTTCATTTTTAATAAAGTAGTTGTTAGTTATCGTGTATTTAACATCATAAAATAATGTTCCTTGATGTTTGCAATCCAAACAAAAGTATTTATGTGAAGCATAGTCCCCTAAGTATTCAAAGTCCTCCAGAACTATTTTTTCGCTTTCACATTTGTTACATATTTGTTTCAATTTACTTTGTATTTAGTGCAAATTTAGTTTTAATTTAGTTAGTATCCTAATTACCAATCCAAAATTTTTTCTGTTATATGAAATTCCTCTCTAAAATATTGTTTTACTTGTTCGTAAAGCTCATCAAATAATGGTGGGTGTATGTCTCTTGGGCTATTTAAATCTTGAATATTTATATCACAAATACCCCTACCCTCTGGCTCATAAAAGCAATCTGCACAATACCTTTTGCT
>Ga0222715_10000771_pt1 | contig 31854 bp, 15 predicted proteins | sample C33_9DmetaG_FD_165056 | JGI IMG/M metagenome (GOLD analysis project Ga0222715, IMG submission 165056) | Estuarine water microbial communities from San Francisco Bay, California, United States - C33_9D | ecosystem: Environmental > Aquatic > Marine > Unclassified | place: USA: California...
GGTGTTCCGATAGTTAATCCATAACCAATGTTTTGGTTTCTAACATCAAGGACAAGTTTTGATGCAGAATCAGCATCTCCACCACCACCTAAAGCAGTGCTAGCAATACCTACCCACTTAGATCCATCATAAATTAAAAGTTTATTAGTTCCTGTTGTCTGATCAAAACTAACATCGTCAAGATCTTTGATGAATCCTGCTCCACCACCACCCATCGTTGAGAGTTGAGTAGTAATCCTATTAATGAAAAGTCTGTAGTGATTTGATAGATCATCAAGAGTTGCAAACTTCTGATCAAGTGGTGTCAATGGATCAGTTTGTCCACCTGCTTTTTCTTTTACTGATGGTGGTTCATTGAGGAGATAATTTTCTTGTAACTGTTTTTGGTCTTTCTTAATTAATGAAGCAATATCTCTAAGTTCACTAACAGTTACTTTTAAAGAATCAATATCTTTTGTAATAGAAGATATTTCACTGTCATAATATTTGACCTCTGGAAGTGAATTTACTTCATCTTTAAGATCATTAAAAAACTTTAAGAGAGTCTCATCTGTTTTAGTACTTTGTTCGTTAACAGAAGTAATATCTTTTTCTAACTTCTGTTTTAACTTATTCTGCTCACTGAGAATTGCTTTCTTTAGTTTTCTATCATCGTCCTTAAACTCTCTATGATATTCCCAAATTTTTAATGATGACTTACTCAGTTCAGAATATATCTTATCTTTAGTTTCAGTTAATTGATTATTAGTCTGATCAATTTTTTCACTGATATTATCTTTAAGATTTTTGACATTTACATTTTGCTCAAAATTATTTACTTGAATATTCTCATTGAGTTCTGACACCTCAAAAGATATCTTCTCTTTAATTACATCAAGATGTCCCTGAACTCTAGTAAAATCTTCATCAATAGTATTAAAAGTATTACCAATCCACCTAAAATCGGGAACATCTCTTGATTTTACTTTATTAATTTCCTCTACAAGAGAAGCTATATCACTATCGTAGTGTTTGATCTCAGGTAAAGATGATACATCTTCCCTTAACTGTGTTATTTTGTCATTAATATGTTCAATATCATGATCATAATACCTTATTGTTGGAATTTCGGGTATTTTTGATTCAATTTCAGTTAATTTTTCCTCAAGGTGTTCATTCTTTACATCTAAGTCATCAATTTTATTACTTTTTTGATCAAACTGTGTAAAATATTCCTCAATATGAGTTAGTTTACTACTTAGATTACTTAATTCTTCATCATAGTATTTTATTTCTGGTATTTCTGGTATCTCTTTTCTTAAATCATTAACGAGACGTACCAATTCTGCCCATTCTGGAGCAGTCTCTGATAAAACATGGTCAATATCTTTTACTGTTTCCTCGACCAAAATTTCTTCTTTGGACGATTTTGAAATATAATCTTTTACTGATGGAAGTTGTTGCTTTTCTTCTTTAAAATCTTTATATGAGGGTAAGTTACTATCCTCTAGATAATCGTTTATTGATGGCAGATCCTCTTTGTTAGACATTCTATCAGTAATAATACTTTGGGATTTCTCTCCCTGATACACTATTTATCAGTATTACTATTCTCCGTAATCTAACAATGTTTTGTTTTAAGTGGAAATACCTGCTGTCACTATAGCAGAACCTTCAACCATTCTTGTTACTGCTCCAGTAGAGGAGGTCAAAACAACATCATATTGATATCTTCCTGGTGACAGCTTTGTGGTAACAGGTGCTGTCATTGCAATAGAGACTTTTGATGTTATGGTATTAATACCAACAGCAAAATTGTAAATGATTGGTGAGTCTGGATATTTTTTTAACTTAGATATTCCAGTAAATCCTACAAGATTAGAAAGAGAACCATCAGATTTAGTAGAAAGAAAAGTTTCTGAAAAATCTGCTCCTTGAGGAATAGATATATTGATTACTGGATTAACTGTCATTATCCTTTTTAATTATTTATTATTTTGAGGTTTCTCTTTCAAGAGTTTTTGTAACTCTGCGGTAGAACCAACAAACAATGCATTATTAACAGTTGTTGGACCTTTAAGGTCTTTTTCCTCACTTACATCTTTTAATTTCTGTTGAAGTGTAAGTAACTTATCTGTTGCATCTGCTACGTTCTTGATCAACTGACCAGCAACTTCATATGCTCTTGGCATCTCACTTTCTTGAGCAAGTTCTAAGATACCATTGATAGCCTCCTGTCCCTTTTCAATAATAGAATATAAATTACCTCTGGTGTATTCGTAGTCTTTTTTAATATCTTCGGAACGAGAGGTTATCTTTTCAATCTTTTTTTCCACAACCGTCTCTACTGGTGTAGTTTCTATTTCTGTGGAAGAAACATCAAAAGTTTGGTCTAATTCATCATACTTTTTAGTCATGGATTACTCTCAAAAAACATTACCATCGAAACCAAAGTTGTCACCGATTTCAATCAGAGAATTATCTGCTGCAGTAATCTTACCAACTTTTGAACCTAGTAGATGGTTCTCAAGTGGTGTTTCATCTTGAGCCCTATCAACGATAAGTTTATTGCCACTCTTGGATTTAATATACATCGACTCTTTGTCGATCACAATATAAGATCTGACCGGAATATTTGTTGCATCATCAACTTCGATGACGCCATCATCAAGATCAACATTTGTTGACAATAGGGTTACAACGTCTCCATCATAATTTTTGGTTGCTCTAAGAGTAACCTGATAAGTAAGATCTCTCTCTGCAGTCCTAGAACCTTTAGAACCGGCAATATAACCGAGAGAAACCTTATCAATGATTTCACTACTAACATCCTTCACAGGGCCGTACACGTATGTCTTAGCAGTAAATGTCAGTGTATATACAAGAGCTCTTCTGGTATCAAAATTTCCCTCATAATCATCCTCCATCTGAATGGTATCAAGGTTGACTGGAACATACTTAACTTCATTCAAGTTACCTAAAAACTTGATGGGAAGTGAATATGCAGGTTGGAAGTATGGTAAGATTTGTTCGACAATCTGTAACATATCATCATTCAACTTTGTCATAATTGAAAGCTGAACTGTCATATTATATGGAACTGGAACGTAGGTTCTCTTTATAGAACCATCTGGTGTTTCAGTTACGATTGTTTGTGTTTGAGTTACTTTTCTACTTGGGTCATATTCAAGATTAGTGAATTCAAAGGACATTCTTGGAAGAGTAACCTGAACTGGACGATTCAGATTTGCCTCTTGTTCCATTCTTGCAAGAAACTTTTGAGTGGGTCCATAAGCAAGAGGAACTTGGATGACACTAAAAGTATCATTATCTCCATCTTTATGACGAACCTCTATCCCATTAAAAAGAGTTCCGAATCCAATAATGACGGATCGAAAGACTTCATTGTAAAAATACTCAAACATTATCCTGCTCTATATTATAACTATTTAGATTAAGGCATTCCAAATGGATTGACTTCACTAAAATCAATTAGTTTGTCACCTTCTGTTTCAATAGTATCATTATCTGCAAATGGTGTGACAAAGTCATCTTGTTTTTGTATCATTACCGAATACAGTGCTCCAGATTCAGTTCCATAAATGGGTTCACCTGAAGTAAATTCACCAGACACAATACTAATCTCAAGTTCCAAGGTAGAAGAAGTCCATCTATTGACTCTCGCAGTTGTTCCAGAAGTCGAACCAAGTATAATCTCATTGAACAAATATGTTCCTATACCAACCGTTGCTCCAACTCCAGTAGTTGGATTATCAACAGTTCCATTAATAGGAAGATCTCCAGTAGTATAACCAGTACCAGCATGTATTAGATAGGTGTCTGTAACGTTACCAGCAACGTTAATATAACCAATACCAGTTGCTGACGTACCTCCTCCAACTGGTGGAGAGAAAGAAATTAGTGGATTGGTCAAATATCCAGAACCACTATTGGCAATAGAAACACTTTGAATAGTTCCATTTCCAAGTCGTGTGGTTGCAGCTGCTCCTGCTCCAGACTTATTAGTTAAGTTTGTGAATGATACCCAAGGAGTAACAGTATATCCACAACCAGAGTTGGACATATAAACTGCATTGATCTTTCCTCCAGACCCACCTGAGCAATTGACATAATCATTGGTGATAGAAGAAATACCGGCAGTCATAGTTCCACCAGCAGGAGCTGATGAGAAACCTACAATTGGACTATGATTATAATTATTACCCATATTCTTAATGAATACGTCAGTAACACCACCAACAGTACAAATACCTGCTGTTACTGTTGCGGTAGAACCAGCACCAATCATCTGAAGAGTTTGAATATAACCATGATCTTGAGTATTATCATCGATTTCATCGACACCAGTATCAATAACCTCATCTTCGATACGGAACAAACTACAAGTCAGTGTATAAACGTAATTTTTTTGTAATTGGTAGAAAGGTTGCTCATGTTCGACATATTTAATCTCAAATAATCTGTCACCAAGAGGAAAATAAATTAAATCACCTTCTTTTGGTCTTGATGTCAGTTTACCATTAGAAATAGATTTTGCTAAAGGTGAAATATAGTTCTCGTATCTTTCTTTTGAGATAATAATCTTCAAATCGTCATAATTTTGTATTCCAAACTTACTTAAAAGTGTTCCTTGACCACCATATCCTTCATAACTGTCAACATACGCCTCAATTGGGTAAGAGTTATTGAACTCCGATTCAATAACCTCTTTGATAACAGTATTTACAGTCACAAACTGTCTGGGCATATAATATACTTCAACACCATACATCCTCAACTGTTCGTTGATAAGATCTTGAACTAAATTTTGTTCAGATTGTGATCCTTGGAGAAAAAATGGATTTAACATATCAGCCAATCATGTCCATCGGTGGAAGTTCATAAGTATTGGACATTTTTTCTCTAATTACTTCTAATTCTTTCTCTGCATCCTCATACATTTGTCTTCCATTCAGTTCAATTCCACCAGGTAACTTAACACCTTGAAATTTCATCATATTTTGGCCCCATTGTCTCTTAATTAGGGATGTAAGGTATGGTTTTAGGAAGGAATCATTCCAAACTCTAGTATAATCTGTACCATCCATGGCTCTGTAGCACTCAATAACCAAGAATTCACCTACTGATACAGTATCATAGTCAATATCAAGATACATTCTATCTTGTCTTTGGTTAAATCTGATATGTTTGTGAGTATTTAAGAGGAAATTCATCGTTTCCAGGTAACTCATAGTCATTGAATATGACAACATGTCATATCCAGAGGCTGCTGTGACTCCGCCCCAAAGACCGAACACATCATTTAAGAAAAATTGGTATTTTACATTAAACATACCAGATCCAAGAGTATTATTGAACTGAAAAACCTTTTCAATTCCAATAATATCTGCAGGAACTTGTATAAAATTACTATTTTCGTAGTAAGTGAACGTTGTTGCAGTCCCAACAATGGACGTTGTTGCACTTGTGGATGCAATTCCTGTCTGATTACTTCCTGAAGCACCAGGTGGTCTTGCTTTTCCTCTATCAATATCGTCTTGAGTTAATTGATATTTGAGAAAAACCTTATTTACACCATCAAAATGTCTTTCATTAAACAACTGAACGGCATCATCAACCAAATCTTCAATTTGTTCATCGGCAACATTAATCTCCAAGACAGGATAACCCAACTGTCTCTTACAGTAATCAATTAATTCTTGTCTAGAAGCGGGTTTAGCCATTTATAGAACATTCTTTTTTCTATTTATGTTTGTCCATAAAATGATTAAGCATCATCTTAATTTCACTCAAATCACCCTTAATGCTACCAAGTTCATTTTCAATGTCGTTGATTCGTTCCTTATCAGAAGAAAGTTTTTTATGATTTGTCATATACATGTTAAAATCATTTTCATTTTTGTTAATTATAGCATTAGAACGGGTATCCCTAAAATACCCGTCCTTACCTTCAATTGGTAACATGTCCATATTATGCTAGAGCAATTGCACGTAGGTTTCTAAACTGAGGAACAATTGACTGGTTGGTCGATGTTCCAATAATCTTGATTCTGAATGACTTGAATGCAGGAAGATTATCATTACTGAATGTATACTCTCTGAATTGGTCAATTCCTGGACTTTGAACAATAAAGTCATCATACTTAGGAATGTTTATGTCCGAAGAACCGTCATTGTCAACCTGACTGATAAGGTTTCCATCGACATCAAAGTTACCATAACCAGGGAATGGAACAAATACAGTCTCATCTGCCAGAGAATCATCTTGATCTAATGCATAGAATACTCTAACATCATTATATCTAGAGATGTAAGCATCAAGATAAACTTTCAGACCACTTGCTGGATTCTCCAAAAGAACATTCTTACTTACATAAGTGAAGTTATTTGGATCATCAACTGTTGTATTGACTCTAGGATCAGTTGCATAATTTGTAATTGGTGCATTGACTCTGTTGGTCACAAATACAATAGAAGAATTGTCTAGGTCAATTGCTGGTGACAATCTATTGTCTGAACTGAAGAGGTTAATACCTGCAGTAAAGGACTTATTACCAGGTTGAGTAGTGAGATATGTGTTCTCATTAATCTGAGAAGCAATCATTCTAGGATCTTCAAAGTAGTTCTTTCTGAAGTTTGTGACTTCTGTATAACCCTTATCAACATAAGAAGCTTCTCCACCAGAAATACTGGTCTCAGAAATGGTTCTTGCCTGAATGACAACATCAGTTCCTTTCGGTTCAATAGTATTGATCTTAGGAATCATTAGGTTGAAAGGTAAGTTGTAAGTACCTTTTGCATTAGTACCACCAGCCTTTGCATTAGTTTCAAAGTATCTTGATCCAAAAACGGTACCTGCAGACCTGTCAATACCATAATCTGTGTCGTCCATATCAATCTTGACATTATAGTAGTCAAGCCCAATAGGATTGGCCTTAGTCACATCTCCAAGATTATGTGTCCTATTAATTCTTCTTAGTGAAACACCGTCAAGTTCATATTTATAAACCAAGTCAGAAACACTGTGACTAGTTACCTGACTATTATCAATACCTCTAGTAATACCAGTCAAAGTATTGTTGGCGACTCCAGTATAGGAAACAATTTCCTTACCAATCTTGGCATATCCTGGATTAGTAGTTCCAACACCAACACCTTCAAACTGACCAAAGACATTTGTATTCCCAACACTAATAAGTCCAGTATCAGTTCCAGTGTAACTTACTGTCAGAGTGGAAGGTGAGACATCAGATGCAACATCTGTTAAAGTAACACGGTTGATTCTTGTATGCATTCCATGATTTCTCTGGAATACTTGCATATGAAGTCCATCACTATTAATTCTAATTGGTGCAACTGGAATTGCATTTCCACCAATACCCGAATTAACTACAGTAGTAATACCTGCCTTATTGATATAAGAGAGTTGTGTGAGAGTATCAAACTCACCCTGAACATTGTCAATAACAAGTTCATTATTACCAGAAATCTCACCAACTGAGAGTTTCATGTTTCTTCCAAGTTGAGTATTACCAACAGTGAGAGGTCTTAAGACATCACCAACTGAGTAACCCTTACCACCAGTATTAATGGTAGCACCAACTGCAATACCACCTTCAACATATATGTCAGCAGTTGCATTTAGTCCATTACCAGTTATTGAAGTAAGTGCAACACCTGCAAAGGTATAACCACCTGAAGAAGGTGTATAACCAATACCAGAGTTTGTAATTGTAAGTGTTGAAGTTGCAGATCCTGCATAACCTACTAATGTTCCACGACCAGTTTTACCTACCTGTAGAATGGTATTACCAAATTCAAGTTCTGTATCTTGAAGTGTGGTTCCAATACCTACACTAATATTTCTAGAGTCGATACTGATAGCATCTTTAGAAATACGAGAAAGTGAAGTTGGAAGTGTTGGGTTGAAGAAACCAACAAAACCTTGTCCTGTAAAGTTCGCTCTATAAACAGTGAATTTCAAGTCTTCATACTGACTTGGTGTCCAAACAGATGCGTTTTGTGACTTGAATAATGAACCAAGAATTGGTTGTGATGATACCAATTTCTGTCCAGACTCTGATCCCAAAGTTGTAACGTCAGGTTCGCCAAGTCTAGAAATCCATACTCTATACTCTAGAGAATCTGATAAGAGAACAACAGAATATTCTTTCAGTCCTGCAACATATACAGGCGATTCAAATTCAACTGTTGTTGGTACAGTTCCATCAAGAGACAAGTTAATATCCTTGGGATCAACATCAATTTCAGAATAAGGAAGAATAGTAAGGTTTGGAGTACCAATAGTAGTTTCTCTAAGTTGAACAGTAACAGGAAGTGTGTCATCCTTTTGACTGAAGAACAAATCAATTTTTGTTATGAATATACCAGTTTCTTCACTAATGAAGAATGTCTGTGCCAGAGGGTCGCGACCAGGAGGTCGCGGTGGTGAAGGAGGAGATGGTGGAGATGGTGGTGGTGGTGGTGGGTTAATAGTAACATCACTTAGAATAAGACCTGTATCAGTATCTGATAGTTGTCTATTTTCGGCAAACTCACTGTTGACTTCAACTCTTGCATTTCTGAGTGAAAGTGTTACTTCTTGAGTATTGTCAATACTACCTTCAGAATAGAAGATCTCCTCACCTGCGGTTGTTGAGAATCCTTCAATAGGACTATTAGTTGGATCATTCGTAAGTTTGAAGGTAGATCTACCGGTTTCAAATACAGGGTTCTTGAGGTCAGATACATTAGGAACTCTGAATGATCCAATCAATACACCAAGTTTATCAGTAACCAATCTAACAGAATTGACTACTGCAGTTGCACCACTAGTACCACCAATAAGAACCATACCAGGTCTAACTCTACCCTCAAATTCAGGTTGATTTTCATTTTGAAGACTGAAAGTATCAACATTCAAAATTGTAGATGTTTCTGAATATGTAACAGGAACATTATTGTTCCTATCATATGGACTCTCTACATAAGTATCAGATGGATTATTGTATGGGCCGTACTTATGATTTGCAGTTGCTACTCTGAATGAAATTGAAGGTAAGGTTATTGCCTGAACATTCTCAGTATTATTGGCTGCAGCCATTTCACCATTAACAGTCTCACCCACTACAAATGTTCCACTAATCATTTGAACTTCGACCAGTTTGTTGAAGGTAAAGTTAGAAACATCTACACCATCAAAGAATGGATAAACTTGAGTGAATGGCTTCAGACGTTTTGCAGTAACTTCAATATTACGAGATCTGATGAAGTGAACCAGTTCTCTACTTACAACTCTATCACCAAGAGTTTCATTATTGATAACTTCAGTAACAGTTGATTGTGAACCTGTTCTCTGTTGATCCAGAGAAGTGGTATTTCTAATTGTAGTTGCATTACCAGTTGCACCCCATGGTGCTCGAATTCCTGCCTGATTAATTTGTTCCCTAGAAAGTTGTCTTCTTTGACCAGTACTGTCTGTATCAATATCAACATTGACACCGACAGTTTCCCATGAGTCCCACTGAACAGGAGTAACACCAAGTCTGGATCCATCTTCTGCAGTAGTGACTTCTGCTTGAAGTGCCGAAGCAATTGCCTCAAATGCACCTTCATTTTCTACAGTTCTGGTTTCTAGTCTATTAACATCAATCCAGATATCAACATCCGGTTCAAGAGAAATAGAACCATTCCAGAATTGTACCAGGTAAGGAGTTACACTCTCAGTTCTAGTAGCAAATGGTTGTACCAACCAGGAAGTGTCTGTATAATCAAGAAGTACTGTTTGTCCTTTTCTCTTAACACCTTCTGCAACAATTTCAGCGAATCTGGAATCTTGATTTGCTTGAGTTGTAGTTCCAATTCCTGCAATTGCAGTAGATGCAACCTCCAGATTGATTGCAGTCGTATAATGAGATGGTCTCAGAACTCTGTTCTTAAGATCAACACTATTTTTAACCCCAATAGTAGTATCCTGAGAATTCAAAGTAGAGAAGTTATCGATAAAGATTCCACTCTTAAATCTGTTCAGACCATTTGAGTCAGGAACAAAGAGATTTAGTGTATTAGTTTCAATCAAACTTAGAGAACTATAATACTCAAGACTCTTAATTCTCTGCTCCAACTTAGAAATATCTCTCATCTGATATCTCTTATGTTGTACAACAGACACTCTTGCAGTTTCTGTTGTGTAAAGATATGCTGGGAGGAATATGTTTGCAATATTCAAAGAACCACTAACTTCATCAGGAAGTTTTGGATCATCTGATGGAGTACCATACTTAATACTCAATCCACCATCTGGAGAAAGATAAACTCTATCAGCTCTTCCAAGATAATAATTATAATCAAGTGTCATTGACTCATCTGATGCAATAACATTTTTTGAACTATGTTGTCCAGTTACTCCACCATCAAAATCTCTTCCATAGAACTCAAGTGGAGATCTGGAGTTTGCAGTGATAGAGTAATCTTTTACTCTTGGTCTTGCATCAACTATGTCAGTGTTTCTAACTCCATCAATAGTATTGATTTCTCCATTATAATCAAAAGAATTATAAGAGTTTACAACTGTGATATCACCAGTGTCGGCAGAATCGTAGAATGCCTTAGAATAATACACTCTTAACTGTCTTACAGGCGATTTAAAACCTGGTTTCCTTACTAGTCTGGAGTAGTCGTAAATGGTCTCTCTTTGACCATTATCGAATGTATATTGATCTGTAATGTTTCTGGATCCAGCTTCAAATGTGCCTACAATTCCACTTACACCAGATTGACTAAACTGAACAACTTCATTCTTCTCAAAAGAAGTATCATTCAAATAAATGAATCCAACAGTTGTATCAGTCTTTCTAGTCAGATAAAAAGCTTTTGCACCACTGATTGTACCAGTAATGGTCTCACCTATAATGAGGTCATTTGTTGTTGCTGTAGGACCATCAAGAGACCCTAGAACCATACTTGGTGATTGCGCAGGACTAGTATTGGTAGATTCAAAAATACCGTGAATCTTGACAACATCAGGAACATTCAATGAAATCACAGAGTCTTGGACTCTGGTTCCAAATGGGTAGTTACCAAAGGTAAGTCCATCATTCAGACTAGTACCTGCAAAACCTGTATTTGTACCAGATGCAGAAAGTTTGGACTTATCAACAATAAGACTATTTGATATTGATTTTCTCTTAACCTTGACAGTAACAGAACTCTTTCTCAGAGTTGTGATTAGGATTGAACCTGCAGAATCTGCACCAGAAAGACCAATGATTTGAATAGTAGTAGAACCATTGGTAAGAACAACCTTATCAGAAGTCAGAACCTCTGTGGTTCCATTAGAGCGAATAAGAATATATCTCTCTTCATCAAATGGTAGGAAGGTTTCATTTGTTCCTGCATCAATTGCCGGAGTCTCTCCTTCAGCACTAATTGAAGTTTGGAACTGTTTTCTAATGACAAGATTAGAAGAACTAAGATCAACAGAAGATAGATTTTTCTTGGGAAAAATACTATAAAGAGACTGATTGGTGGATTCATTTCCACTTCCAAAGTTTCTTTGAACCTTACTATTAACAATTGCTAGATCATTTACACTAGTAAGTACAGAAGGAACAGAACCTTCGACAACACCAGTGACTGTAGCAACACCGACAATTTTTAAAGCAGATCCACTATTCTCAGTAATTCTACCAAGAGAAGGAACCGAACTAGAAATTGTGGTGTATTTTACCAGATTACCAACAGTAGCAATACCAATAAAGGATGTGGTTGCAGTTGTAATAGTTGAGATACCAGTCGCGGTATCACCAGCAGTCAAGGTTGCATTTCCAATAACAAAATTAGATTTTGGAACAATATTGGCAGTAAACGTATTTGCTGCACCAACAATACCATAAACTGACTGAATATCAGAGTTACCATATGATCTAGAATCAATTACATATCTGTCATTATCCTTAACACCGTTAAATACCAGGTTTTCTCCAATAAAGAAGTTACCTTTTACATTATATGCAGTAACAGCAGCTCCTGCACTTACTGGACTTCTAAGATATGCAGAAGCACCACTAGATTCACCTTGAATAAAGGTTGGAAGTGTAAGAGTTACGTTCTCATTGACCGTAAGTTCGGTATTTGTCTGAACATCGAACAGTGAAAGGTCCCACTTATTCAAATTTGCATTAGTAGTGTCATAAGAACCCGATTCTAGTGCAAAATCATAGATTCTTGCAACACCAATTTCCTTACCAGCAGCGGTTCCATTGGTTTGGACTCTTTGATCTCTGAGACTTAGAGTATTTGAAGTATTAAAACCAATTGTTGCAGATCCAAAGACAGTATCAACTTCAAAGGTGGGACCAAAACCAAAGTTAATGGCTTGATTTTGAAGTAAACGCGTGGTTCTTGGTTTTAGACAATCAATGAGAGTGGTAGATCTGGTTTCAACCTCAAAACCTTTCACATATGCCTTACCAGGTGAAATTCTGTAGATTGCAAGGTTTTCATTAGGAACACTACCCTGAGCAGTGGTTTGTCCCTCTTCGTAAATACCTCTATTTCCTTCACCATCATTTAAACTATCTCTTAAAGAAGTAGTAAACTCTTTAATGTAGTAATTTCCTGATTCATCATAAGTTCTTCTGGCGAGTTCTTGAGACAGAATATTATATTCAGTTTTATTGACATCTGATCTTAATTCGCCACCAATAACTTCAGATAACTGAACAAAGTTACTATCTTCAAATTCGTCTAAGGGTCTCTTTGCAAGAATTGCACTAATTTTGAAGCGATCTGCCCCTGGAGCACTATAATTGTTAAAACCTTGGGCATTATCTGTGAGAGTTGGATCTACATCAGAAGAAATAATACTTTCTGTTACTTGTAGACCAATTCTGTAGTTTGGTTTGTTTGAATATTGATCAAGAATCAAAATTTGATCATACACATCAACAAAAGTACCTCTCAAAAAGTACACACCATTGTTCAGAGTAAATGCTGAACCCTTGGCAGAGGCATTTGTTGTAAGTGTATTTGCAAAACCTTCACCGGCAGAGATGAACGTGGTTGCATAGTTAATATTGACTTCTGTTACCAGGACTTCATTATCAAAGAAAGTCTCAGTTACAGCATCTGTACTTGCAGAATCAAAATATGTAACATATAGAGTATAATTTCCTCTCTCTGACTCTTTATTTGTGATATATGTAATAACTTTTGCGGTTACACCAGAATCTCTACCACTAATCTTCTGCCCAATCAACTGGTCAAGATATAGCGCAACAGGAATTCCAAGAAATTCTTCCTGAATCTGGATAGCGTAGAATGTTGAGTTATAAGTTGCGTTACCAGGAATTACCTGAGCACCTTCTTTAAACAGGTGATCTCCCACATCTTCAACTTGATTCTGAAGAATGGACTGTAGATTATTAAGTTCCCTAGCCTGGACAGGATATCCAGGTTTGAACAATACCTTATAGTAGTTACTCTGAGGATCGAAATCATCAAAATAAGGAGCAACGTTGAGATTAGTTTCCTGTGGCATAATTCTTTAGAACTGCAAGATAATCTTTACATCTTCTTTCTGTGACGAAGACCTTGTTACGGAAGGTCTGTTATCAAGGAAAATAATGTTTCCAGAATACTTTTGAGACTCTGGTTGTGAAACACCATTAGTGAAGGACTGACCAAGATAATATGTCCTACTATTTAGAACCGTCGAAACACCGGTAAATACTGTGTCAATACCCAAGTTAGCACTTCCTCCAACAATCGTAATACTACCACCAGTAGTAGTATTACTAGTAAATCTATTCATATTAAATCCATATGTTGGATCAGGATTTAATGAACCATTGGTACTAAAACCTGCAGTTGACTTATCCTGCCAGTACTTCAGAACACCAGTAACTTGATCATATGAAACAACTCTACCAACAGCAGTTGATCCAAGACCAACTGTTTGAGTGATGTATGCGTCCTGAGTAAATGTTGCTGAACTATAACCAGTACCAGTTAATCTAAGAGCATATACTGCACTGGCCTTATCAAGTGTAAGATTTGAACTTGAACCCTGTGTATATGGATTTTCTACAAGTCCTACAGACGCAAACTGGTTACCAGTGATAAAATCTGGATTTTCAGTATCATTTTCAAATCTAGAATATGTCAGAACGTTATATGCACCTAGTTCTCTATAGATATCAGCACCATGACCACCTTGTGGTGGGACAATTACATTAAAAATTGGTAAAGTTGTACCAGTAGGAACTCCACCAGATTCCCAATCAACAGAACCAAAGGTATATCCAGAACCTCCTTTGGAAATATTAATACTTTCTACTTTAGAGTCATTGTTGATAACAATGGTTGCTTCTGCACCATTACCATCGCCCTTAATAGGGACTCTAGTATATGTTCTATTGGCAGTACCAATACCAACACCGCGGTTTCTGATTGTGACGACCTTTAATTGTCCACTGTTTGCAGCATTATCTCTTATCGGAGAATCTTTAGTGTTTGTATACCAATCATTAGGAACAGGAATATAGTTAGTCGAATCAAACTTAATTGCCTGACTTGGACTGATGGTATAGAGGTATTTCCAAATGTAACCATCACCACTACTACCCGCCTCTCTTGGTTCTAGATCAGTGAAAGTTGGTTCGTCCAGAGAAGGACTACCAACAAAGTTGTTTTCGGGGTCAGCACCATTATAGAGACAAATATAGACTCTATAATCACTATTCATTACATAATAATTAGCAGAATATAAGTCAAACGAACCCGAAGGTTGTGAAGGATTATTTCTACTAATATCATGACGGTACATGTCATAGGTGGTACCCGATGTCCAAGTTACTTTCCTAACAACTTGACTTACATCACTTGCATTTATTTTTTTCAACGCAAGCATTGAATCCCATGTGTTACTGTAGGTTTCAAAACTATCAATCGGAGTGGGAGGATTAGAATCCCAGTTCGATTGATAATCAGTTGCATTAGGAATACCAATGAATGTATAATAAGAGTTTGAGCTGGACTGGATACCGGCAACAAAATTCTTAGCATTCAATATTCTAAGTTGATCAGTAATTATTGCTGCCATTTTGTTAGGACTTTTTGTTATTTAGTTAGTTAAATAAAATCGTTTTCTTTCAACAGTAGGTTGCCCCTTAACTGACACAATATCACTCTAATCCATTATAAACTTATTTAGACATAGTTGTCTGATTTAAGAGGACTATTTCTACTAACAAGACCAGAAGTTGATATTCCTGTATATCCATTCGATGTATATGCAGTAAATGTCTCAATTCCTGTTCTTGTATTAAAGAGAATCTTACCCCAACTATATTGTCCTGTAGCAGTTGATCCATAACTAATACTACCAATAGAACCAACATTTGTTGTAATTCTTCTGACAGCTGTAATACCATAACCAGTAACGGTGATCATTTCTGTCGATACTGCCGCAACCTGATAGACTGCGTCAGAGTAAGTAATGGCAGTTCCAACAACATTGGACGTTGTGTCCTGTGTATTAAATGATCCCCCAGCGTCAATATTAGTATCAAATACAGTTAGATAATCACCAACATTAATTGTACTGACTGTAATACCAGTTCCAATCAAATATCCATCCCTCATAAATGAATCTTCTGGAATAAAGAGGTCAAATATGTATTTGTTTTGTGAACCAACCTTTGTAGTATTGAAACCAACAATGGTTCCATAATCTCCACTATAGGAATTGATAGGAATTAATTCCCTAACAACTTCTGGGGTTTCAATAAGAACAACTGGTGGATTGGAAGATGTATAACCTGCTCCAGGATTTACAACTGTGATTGTATTGACCGATCCACCAGAGACAGTTGCGGTTGCAGATGCCCTCTGTGTCAATCCAATTCCTACAGGTGTAGAAATGACGACCTGTGGTGCAACTGTATAACCAATTCCAGGATTGGTGATGTTGACAGAAGTAATTGTTCCTGCGGAAGAAACAATTGCTGCAGCAGTTGCTCCAACCAAAGTATTTTGTGATACAATGTTAATGCTGTTTTGGAAGGATCTTGTAGTCGCTTCGTTCTCTGCCCCATAAAGAGGTCTTACTGAATCAACATATGCAACGGTTGATGCCAAACTTACTGGTTGAATCAGATAGGATGAAGGGTAGATCAGAGGCTCATAATGAGTTCTGTCCTTACCAACAACCTCACCATCAATAATCTTATCGACAAGTTGTTTACACCAGGTAACAGGTCTTAAGAGATTTGCGTCAGTTGTAATACCTGAACCACTATAAGGATTGGTGAATACAGAATCAATAGTGATAATGTCAGTAACTATTCTCAAATCTTCTTCAAGACTAATACCCTGACCAAGTTCTGGGTTATTGTCAATGTCAAGACTATCACCAGGTTTGACAGTTTCTAGAATATCAACGAATCTAACGTCAACACTACCGGTTCCTTTATAGAACAAAATCTTAGATGTATCACCTACCTTAGGTGCCTCAGTAAATTGAATGATACTACCACCCTTGAAGATATATGCACCTCCAGGAACTTGTAGTATATCATTGATGAAGACAATTAAAGTTTGTTCAACATCAACAAGAGAACCTTTTGCAGCAACAATTGTAAATGGGTCTTCATTAAGTGTTATTTGGAAGTTAGTCTTCTGACCATCAAACTCATTATCAAGAGTATCGAGAACCTCTAATTCTCCAACAGACCAAGAGTTGAACTTATCATCATAAACTTCATCGATCAGAAGTTGGAAGTTTTCAAATGTTACACTTGGATCAGTAGGAATACCAGTAGTTCCACCAGATTCAATTGTAAGTCTCTCACCATTACCATAACCAAATCCATAACTTCTAAGTGTGAAACTAATAACACTAGAACCTTGACCAACTACAATATCAACAGTTGCACTTTGGCCAGAACCAACATAACCAGGTGAGTAACTCAAAGGAATATTATCATAACTCAGTGGTTCATCAAATACCAAGTCTGGAAGATCTGTTCCCGTATATCCAATACCTGGATTTGTAATGGCAACACTTACAATATGACCACCACTGACCGCGGCAGTTCCAATAAATTCAATATTAGGAACACCTGTACTATAAGTCTGAACACCAACATTAACAACAGTTTGAATACCAGATCTATAACCAGAACCAGAATTTGCGATACTGACATTGGTAATTGTTCCAGTAGCAGAAACAGTTACGGTTCCACCAGCAGAAACAAGAGGTTGATATCCAAATCCATTAGAAGACCCAACGGAAACCATCAGACCACCAATTGGGTACTCACCATTATTTGGATCATAACCAGTAGGAAGACCATTATTACCAGTGAATGTGATACTGGTAACACCAGTATTTTCGGCCATTCTATAATCACCAACTTGAAGTGAAGGTGGCTGATTTCCCGTAGGTTGTTGTAAGACACCGTTAATAATAACAAATGGATTTTGTGTCGCAATACCAATAACATCAGAACCACCAACTTTCATACTAAATTCACTTCTAATACCAGTGAACTGATTAGAAATATTATCATAGATATAATTTTGATAGTATGTTTCATTGGTCGAATTTATAAGACCAGATCTTATAAACGATCTTCCTTGGAAGGATGAGTAACTGGTAATACCAGTCCAATCAGTTTCATCAGGATTTTCTGCTGTAGTGACACCAGCTGGCTCTGGACCTTTAGGTGCAGATGCAAAGTTCAAGGTGTTTCCAATAATATTATACTCACCACTTAGTTTTTCGACTAAATCACCAGCAGAGTGTGATCCTCTTAAGGTTCCCAGTCTTCCTCTACGAACATTGATTGATGTTGTATTACCAACCCCAACAGATGAGACAGTAACAATCTCATCACCAATACGAAGGTTATCGCCAGTGAAGATTGAAGTGATACCTGTGAGTAGGATGTCCTGTTGGAATACAACATCTTGTGCGAGAGTTGTTGTATTACCAAAAGAAACAATTGGAGATTGGATAATATTATCAACTGCAAGAAGAACCTTCTGATTCTGTTTTGTTGCAGTAATACTATGTCCTGCACCAATACCAGTAGATCCGATACTTAGAACAACTGGATCAAGTTTCAGAGCATTTTCACTAGTAGTGGCAAACTTAAGATCCTTACTATTTGGAGCAACGACATATAGAGTTGTTGGTAACTTGTCAGTAAGACCGATACCAGGAACTGTTGTTGCGGCAATACCAATTGCTGAAGTTGTTCCTGCACCAGGAGAACTATAAACAACTTCCTCACCAGTTACAAAGAAGTGATTTGGAATGGATATACTATTATTTGTTGTTGAAACGATTCCAGGATCACTACCATCAAATCCTCTCAAGAAAATCTGATCACCCTTATGCTTCAGGTCAAATGATGTTGCAAGATCAAGTAAAGTTCCTATGTAAGTTTTTTCATCACCGTTAATACGCAAATTATTCAAATTGATAAGATCTGGTCTACCACTATCGGTAGAGGGTTCCATACCGATAGTGAATACTCTTACCTCAACATCAATACTTGTATTAGGGGTATATGTGAGATTAAGAATACCACTAGTCGTATCAATACCAACTTGACCTAAAGAACCACCACTCTTAACGTTTGCATATTCAACAAACTCAGATGGAGTAGTAACAGATTGAAGTGTGATAACTTCAAATGATTCATATTCGTTATTAGTGGTATCTTCCACAGTGACAATGTGATAACCAGCTTCTGTTATTCCAGAGTAACTGGCGATTGTATTCGCGGTGGGAGAACCAGATGCGGCGATTGAAGTAAATTTGGAATCTAGTTTTGCACTGTTTAGATAAGTTGTTCCTGCAACACCAGTATTATCGGAGGTAGCAATAATAGACGTATTGACAGTAAGTCCGACCCCAACACTTGGAATGAGATCAACGTCAATGTTACTTCCATCGACATAAGCATTGAAAGTGCCAAATCCAGTTATATTGGTAGAAATGTTACCGTACTCCAATAAATACACGTTAGTTCCATCGTGAATCAGATTCAGTTCATCTACAGAGTAGTTATTAGTAGTATCTTCAATTTGTACAAGTAACTTGGCAGATCTATAAGTATTTGGAATGGAGGCAATTGTTGTAGTTGTGCCGGCAGAAACATTGACATGAGTACTATCAACTTGAATAATATCACCGAATGAGGTTGTACCTACACCACTAATATTGTCAAGAATACTAAATGATAAAGTATTTACATCGTAAGAGTTATACGCAAAATTGATTGGATAGAATCTTAGTAACCACTTTGTGGGGTCACCACTTATAACGAAGTCAAATGAGCCCAGATTATTTCCACTATCAACCTCACCATATTCTGAAATATGTGCTGTATTATTGTCATGAAGAACAGAGACAAATTCGATTTGTCTCTGGTTAGTCAGAACCTGATCTCTACAATATGTAAGAATTTTATTATAGGTATGACTTGTAGGGAAAACACCTACATTAGAGTATTTCTCCAATCTTACAACACTGTTGAAAGTGTCACTGAAATCATCAATACTCAGAACCCTATTACCAAAAGATTCGTTATAATCTACAAGAATTTTATTATCAAAATTAATTTGATCGGAAGTTAAATTACTATCAACATAAAATGAATTTTCTGATACGTTATCAAAATCGTGCCAACAATGAATACTTGACTCACTAATGACATCAATGACAACTTCAACATCAGATTGTGCAGAAGTTACAACTAAACCACCTGGGGTTTGTTCTGTAGATTCTACTCTTAGATCTGCAAACTTTGCAAGGCCTGCAACGTGACCAAGACTACTGACCGCATCATCCCACTTATCAAAAGCTACACTGGATTTAAGTGAATATGAAAGATTTTGATAATATTCATTATTCGGAATTCTCTGAAGACTATCATTCAAGAATCCAGAGTTTGTTTTCCAACCATTAACAAATGTCGTTCCTGCACCCGTCGAAACAGTTGAATTGAAGTTTAATTTGTTCTGAACAATGACTTCTGTTCCAGAAGACCCACCAATAACTTTAGAACCAATTTCAAATTCATTAGGAGTAGAAACTACTAATCTTCTGTTAGTTGGATTCCATCTTTCAACAACACCTTTCTTAGTACCAGAAGTTACAACCTCGTCAATATTGAATTGATTTGGTTTTAAGGTAATGTCAAATACTGGGAAGTCGCTTTCAGGAATTGCTCTACCTACAGATCTTGTAGGATCCATTATACCTGGGTTCTCACCAGACCTTAGGTATCCATTAAGATTGTAGTCGAAGTATGCACCAGAACCACCAATTTGAGAATCAAATCCAGTTACTTCGAATAATGTATAGTTGTAATTTTGAGAATTGTATCCCCTACCTGTAGAACCGATACCAATAGAGATACCTTCGATCAGTACCTTTTCTCCGGTTCTGTATCTAAAGTTTTGTGGTTCACTAAACTGAGCACTCAAAAATACTCTGACATTTTTAGTAGCTTCTGTATAGACAACTGAAGAAATACCTACACCGTTAGAGTTTTTAACTGGGATGATCGTTGGAATGTTACTATAAAGACCATTAGTATTTTTAAGAATCTTGACTTCAGTATCACCAAGAGTGTATCTGATATCTACATTCTCAACAACTTCACCAGTAAATCCATCAAGAATAACTAATTCTGGATTTACCAGATAATTTTTACCAGAAGAAGTGATACCAATACTATCAAATGACTGTAGTGCTTCTACTTCCAAAATCTCTGGAACATTTGTAACAACTTTAAGTGTTTGATCAGTGGGATAATTAAATCCAATATCCTCAAATTTGGTAGAAAGAACTTCACCAATACTTTCACTGGTTAATGTGATTATTGCATTACTACCAATACCACTTCTTATTGAAGTAATACCAGGAAACTCTTTATAACCGGTACCACCGTCACTAACATCAATTTTTGCAATAGGACCAAATGTACTTCTAGAATTTGTGGTGTACTTACAAATCGAATTAGAAGAATTGTATAGAGAAACATCGGGCACATCCTTAATACTATATTCAAATGTGGTTGTTCCTACACCAACAATGTTATAGTTACCATCATATAGTGACTTAATAACTTCAATACCGTTATATGAACTTACGTCTTCATCAATAACAAGATCTGATTTGATTGATGGAACAATATTCAAGAAGTCCACATCAAACTTGTAGTATAATTGTGTTGGGACAGAATCACGAACATTTAACTTGAGAGTTGCTGTTGTATCAATACCAGGTCTCCCACTCTTGACAACATCAAAAGTACTTGTTTTACCTGCAGTAAAGAAGATATTTGAATACTCTCTGTCAGAGAATAGATTCATATCAAAGGCAGAGTATCTGGCCCCACCACTAATAAATGATAATGAACTGTCAGAAAGATCGAACGTAAGTGTATTATTTTTCTTGGTTTGAACCTGTGGATTAATCTTGGAGAGTGTTCCAGTAGAGGCACTAGTAATATCAATGAAGTTTGGATTCTCTAAGTTGACCTCATATTTTTCTCTTACTAGTCTTACCATAGTGTCGTTGAAAGGAACTATGTAATAAATTGTATTATCTTCAAGACCACCAGAAGGGGATGATGAAGTGTGAATAACTTTGTCTCCAAGTTTAAAGAACTCATCGGAGAAGGTAATAGAGTTTCTTACAATATCCACATCACCGGCAGTAAATGATCTTGGATCAAATACAATTCTTCTATTATAATCATCATACTTAACAATTACTGTATCTTCTAAATTTGGTTTAATTTCAACATTAACTAAATCTCCTCTTACCAACCCATGAGTGGAAGAAGTTGATACTGTTACAGTATTTTTGGAAACCTCTGCAGTAACTACCTTGTTGAGGTTTGTGGTGAACTTATGAGTATTACCAGTACCAACATTGGTAAAGTAAAGAAGTGATGTGGAAGTATTAACACCAACATAAACTCCAGTACTACCAAGTCCTACTTTATTGGAACTAATACCAATACTATTCTTAGATAGTGGAACTGCATAAAGTTTTTGGTATGTTGAGAGATTTACATAACCTGCAGATGTTCCATTCCAAACCTGAACAGATGATCCACTGTTTGTAGAGTACAAGATTGGATCATTCAACTTCAAATCATGGTCAGGATAGTAAATACTTTGTGGTTGAACAAATACCTGAGTCAGACCAACACCTGGGTTTGAGAATGTAATGGTATTACCAATACCTGTTCCCAATACAGTTCCAAGACCAACAGACTCTGCAGGATCAAAGTAGAGAATATTGTTAATATTGAATGTTCTAGTAGTTTTTAATGTACCAACATTGATACTAAACTTTTTAGGATCCTCAAAGAGGATGGAAGAGTTTGTATGTGGAGCACCATTAGATCCTTCTACAGCTCTTTGAACTCTGATTCTTCCTGTCTTCTTGTCAATGTTTAGAACTTTTACTTTCTCATTATCAACTTTAAAGATATCATCTGGTCTGATATATGGGAACTCAAGGAGACCATTAACATATAGATATCCAACATCATTAGTATTTGCAGTAGAAATACCAAGAGTCAATACAAAGTTGTCAGTTCTAACACCTACACGATAAGACTTATCAAATCCTCTAAAGTAAGATGAAAGACCACTTACGTTGACAACATCATTATTGTTGAATGAGTGAATCTGTGTCGAGAAACCAATGAAGGATCCATCATTAAAGGGCACAAATTCAATATCATAAAATATCGTTGATGCAATACTTACAGTATCAATTGTCTTACCATCAAGTGATGTGACTCTTGCTTGAGCACCATTACCACCACTATTCGAATTATCAAATACTACAGAATCGTTGATCTTATAGTTAGAACCACCGGTCAATATACCTACACCTTCTATAACACCCAGAGACGCTGAGGTTACCTCTATAACTTGTTTGTTGACAATATTGGAGTTGAAGATATAGTTATACCCATTTTCTTCATTATCAAGGTTATAGTAATATGTGTTTCTCAACCAACGATCACTTTGAATATCGTATTCAGTTTGATTAGAAGATGATCTGAAATTAAAGTTGTTCGGAACTGAATGATATGAATCACCAATCAGATAAGGGAACTGTGGTCTTCTGAATCCTTGGAAAGGGCCAATAGAATCGTTGATTCTATTAATAGTTGCAAAGTATGCATAGACACCATTTGGATAATCTGGTGTTACACAAAATCTACCGTTGTGTTCATCAAGATCGCCACCTCCAGTGTAGACGTAATCTTCAACGAAGAAGCCTAAAGAATACTGGGAGGCAGATGGTCTGTTTACAATGTTAGACCTTAATTCATATCCAGACTTCATCTCCCTTACAAAACCTGAACCAGAAGCTTCAGTGAAACCATATGGGCCATAAATTGGATTACCATCATATGCCCAACCAATAATTGGTGAGTGAAATATATTTGAAACCTCAACACCATTTACCAGAGTGAGATCTGGAACACCATAGTTGGTATTATCTTCATCAGTTCCAGTAATGACAAAAGTATTCTGTCTTAATGGACGTGGTGCATACAAACAAGAGTATTGCAATTCATCATCACTAATACTATTATCAAGAAAACCATCATCATCACCAATGACATTGAGATTTCTTTCGAATATGTTGATATTCCACTGGTTAATCATTGGATCAACCACAACTTCATTACCGGCAGCAGTTACCTTGATGGATGTTTTATCGGGAACATAACCTGCACCAGCTTTGATAATTTTGACAGCTACAATTCCACCATTCTTAAGAACTGGAGTAAGAACTGCATTCTTACCAGTTGATGTTTGAAGTTCAAGATCAGGAGGAGAGTTATATCCACTTCCAGAATTATTAACCAACACATCTACAATCTGACCATTGTTAACAACAGGGATCAGAATTGCACCAGAACCACTAAAGAGTGTTACTACTGGTTTTCTATCAAAGTTAATAATTTCAGATGAACCATAACCAATACCACCATTAGTGATATCAATAGATTCTACATTACCTCTGAATACTGGTTGAACCTGACATGAAAAGTCTTGATCAGTTCTAGTAGAAACACCAGTTATACCATCAATACTAACGGTAATAGGTTGATAGTTAAATGAACCTGAACCAATGGATCTTAAGTCAACAGAAATATTTTTGTCATAGTAGAAATTAGGATTAGTACCACCAGTTCCAACTTCTGTCAATGAGAATCTATCATTATCAAGTCTTACAACATAATAGTTCTTTGATTCTACAAGACCATCAATAGGTGTGGAACCTGCAGCATACCTTACAACCTCTTTTGTGGAGTAACCATGATTACTAATAGTAAACTCATTTGCTGCAGTATTAACACCAACAATACTTCTCTGTTTGTTTTCATATCCAGTACCAGGATTAGTTACAACAACAGAGGTGACAATATTCTTAAGTGTGGAAGATTGGAATCTATGAACACCATTACCAAAGAACCGTAGAGGGACTGTATTAATACCAGCAACAGAGTCATCAATGGTTTCATAAAGTTTTACAGTCTTACTGTCTATGACTCCAACGTGATATGAGGCGGCAGTAGAAAGACCTCCAACGGCATTCTGACCATCTGTTAGATAGATTACTTCCTCACTGTCTCTAAACTTGTGATAGGTGGAAAATCCAATGGTACTAGATCCCAAACTTACCTGTGCAGAATTCTGTTCTGCATTAAATGATACACTATGAGTTACAGACGAAAGTCTAACTTCTGCGGATGCATTAATACCATTACCACCAGATATGGAGACAAAGGGTCTGTCTTGGTAATCAAAACCACTATCGAGAATATCAATTCTTTCTAACTGACCCTTGACATTTACAGTACCAGTTGCACCAGTTCCTACATTATCATCAATTCTTACGATAGGGGGATTGATAATATCATAACCCCTTCCACTATTTGTAATTTTAAGTTCGGTTATATTACCATAATTCACTTTGTTAGGAGATTTATAGTTTAGAATCTCTACACCATTATTCAGAATACCGGTGTATCCAGAAACAGTTTTATATTCACCACTCTTGTTTATAGGTGATAGTATTTCTCTATAGATTGATTGCGGTTCAAATGTTTTATTGTAGAAATTGAAGTATTCAAATTTGACTTTTGATACTGTACCATTCAATGTAACAAAGATATCATTAAAAAGATTTGATCTACTTTTTGAAAGTTTGATACTAAGACTATCAACTCTCTTGACATAGAATACACCTTCAGTAACATTATCAAATGTTGATAGAACTGATGTAGTAATTGTATTTCCATCACTATCTGTGGTTGTAGTGATAGATTTACCTGGAGTGTAGTAGATAGCATCACCAGTATAAAAACCATGCTCACCACTATTCAACAGTTGAATAGTATTATTAGTCGCAGTACCACTAAATGTCAAAGATCTGTTATATGGATTTATTAAAACATTTCTGTATGATGGAATTGAATTGGATGAAACAAGAAGGTCGTCATTAAACTTAGAGTAAGTATTCTGAACATTTGTAAAATACTTATTCAAATAAGAATACTTCGTCGAGTTTGTATAAAGTATTTGGTTCTCTGCTCTATACTCTTTTGACGAATCAAGTAACGTTTGTGTATTTACTGAAAACTCTTTTCTAGAAGAGATTGCCGAAACAGTTCCTTCGGTAATAATATTATTTTTATCAATAAAGTGAACTTTATTACCAATCTCTAAGAGATGATCTTCATTTAAAACAATACTATATTTTTTTGAACTAAGATCAGTTAAATTGAATGATTGTACTTTCCAACCAGTTTTAATATTTAAATTCCAGTTTTTTGTTTTCTCTGTATTCTTCTCAATACCAATAGACTGAATTTGAATTGTATCATCCTTCTTTAGAGAAAAGTTCTTCTCCTCAAAGGTAATGTTCTTAAGTGCTGTAGAGATCTTTACCTCAATCTTCTCTTGAGACTCACTTTGATCGACATATGCATAAGCAAGATTGTATAGGGTAATATCTGTTCCCTTTTTGATTATATTACTTACTGGAGAGACGTTAAAAAACTGATTATTGTTTTTGGTCGAGTATGATGCAATATACTCATTGGTATCAACATCAACAGTGTCTAATGTTCCTTCTTCTGGAAAACCAACTGTCGAATCTACATCAATGTATGTTGAACCAATTGAAACGTCATTTAGAACTTTTGTCTTTTGATTTGGTACAAAAGAACCTAAAACAGTACCGTCTACATTGATATCTCTCTGATACCCAAGATCAAGACTGACTTGATAGTAAACTACTCCATTATATACGACGGGTCTGACATTACTTACAGAACCTCTGGCCCCACTACTGTCCTGGAAAAGAGTTTTATTCCTGAGATCCATAGGATCACCAAGATATTGCTCAACAATAATATCATTGGTTACCTTGAAGTTTGCATTGGAAGGTCTTAATAGAAACTCACTGGGTCTGATAACCTCTACATCTTCACCATAAAGTGCTCTGAAAAGAATTTCAAAGGATCTATCAGTTCCTTTTGATTTATAAAAACTATCTGAATGATATATAAAGTTCTCTTGATTCAATCCAGAATATAAAGTTCTATCTTCAAAACCAGGGACAACTTGTGACTTTAGTTTTAATAAAAACTTTTGTAAGAAGAGAATATTTAAATTCTTTATTTCTGCATTTTTAGTGTGAGTATCAGCCTCTGTTGTAGTGAATACTAACTCATCGGGAGTGTTGGATCCTTCATATGACGTTACTGCACTAAAACCCCTTCTACAGTTCTCAAAAGTTATATCAGTTTTATATTCGTAGTAAATAATCTCATCGTCAATCTGAATCAAACCATCTCTAGTTGGAAATCCTTCGGTAAAGTTTTCTGTAGAGTTTGTCGTAATTGTCGTATCAGTATATGATAAATCTGCACCAAGAATTGTGGAGGTTTTGAGGTGGGTTAATTCCTCAACCTTTACATATTGGTCAATATTCTGAACAATGTCATACGTTCCACTTTCAAATTCTTGTGAAACATAATACTGTTTTAAGAAATCAACAAGAAGTGGGTAGTCGTCTCTAACATAGTCGGGAACTTGACTCTCGACAATATTCTGGAACTTAATTCTATCTACTGACATTCTTTATTATCTGATGAGAGATCCGTTTGTATAACTGGATGATACTATGTAATTTGTACCCGAAATATCATTACCAGAGGAAATGTTATCGGAGATGGTACTTATTGTGGATTTTGAACTGTCCAACTGTAAGTAGAGATCCTGATAACCGATTACATCGTTTGAATATGGAGAAATAGAAATTTCAATTAGTGGAACAGCCCTACTCACAACTGTTGATATAATATTGATTGGATTCAGTTTAATTTCACCTTTAACATAATCAATAGTTCCAATTGACTGTTTCAATATGACAGGTTCTGTTGGTGAGTTCAACTTGAACAAGAATATGGATCCTGTCTTCAAATCAGTGTTTGGTCTATCACTGAGATAAACGGTATCACTGATACCACTAACCTTAAATCCTGATGATTTAATGTTATAACCAAGTTCACTCTTGACGTGGAAACGATTTCCGTAACAAATTTCATATTCGGTAAAACTATTTAACACAGGTTCCAAATCCCTTCTCATGGTCACTGTGGTGATATTCGAAGTTATCGAAATATTACTGTCGTCAATAATTTTTTGAAACTTACTATACTTAAATCTTGCACCGAATCGATTCAACCCTCCAGATTTTGAATATCTATCAATGTTCTGAATGATCAATGTCCTAACAAAATCAGCAGAAGGTGCAACTTCTGGATTGTAATATACTTTGACATCAGTCTCAACATACAAATACTTTAGATCAACAATCTCTGGAAGAATACCGACAACAGAATATTTCTTCAAATCATCAATAAGATTCTCTTTGATATCGGTAGAAAGATATACTCCATTATTTGGTTTCACACTTATAAAGACCTTACCATATGCTGGAGGTGTCAGAACCTCTCCACCAAATGCAGATACAGATTCAGTCTCTGTATAAAGTTTAGGAACAAGCGCTTCATAGTCGGCTGCAGTAACTGCCCTGTTCTGTGATGCATAGATCTGTGTTGAATATTTCTTAACGGATTCGGTAGATTCAATATCCTTTCCACCATAGGAAGCAGTATTGATAGTTATCAGTGAGATACCGTTGTTAACTGTAATACCATTATTATCTACCAGAGTACCAGAGAATCTAAATCTATTAATACCATCTGCAACCGAACCAGCACAAACTGGGTAACTAACACTAATATAGTTTGGTTCTTCTAACTTTTTACCAAATACACCATCACCAAATAAGACCTCATATCTTTCACCATCTGTTTCTTTGAGGAAGTATACTGAAGAAGTATCATCAACCTCAAACAAACTATCAGCTAGTGTATATTTCTGTTGAATTGAAGATGTCTCCGACTCTCTTACAATGACACTTATCAAATCAGTATCAATACCTACATTAGAAAGAATAAACTTCTGGTTAGGAAGTCTAGAACTTACCGTGAATGATTGGGTAATATATGTTCCTTCATAAACGTCAATATTCTCAAACTTTGCAAACCCATCAGAATCTACTGGTACAGTAACAGAACTAGGAACTATAAAGGTAAAGTTCTGACTTGAAAACCTTACGCTACTTGTAACACAGATACCAGAATTTAATGTGATAGATGAGGCGCTAGTCCCTCTTGCATCAATAGAGAAAGTAATGTTTGCCCTCGATGCTTTCCTAGATCTTGGAAGATACCCAATGTTTCTTGCCAAGGAGACAACATTCTGTCTCAACGTAGCACTATCAATGAACACTTCATTTGCCACCATATTGGTGTTATATGAAGTGAGATATGTGTTATACGCTAACACATCAACAATTGTTGAAAGGTTGGACCCTTCAAAGTCGTAATCAGTAAAGTTTGAATTCGCTTTAAGATAATCCTTAATCGAAGTCTTTATCTGATCAAAATCTAAACTACTGAAATTTACTAAAGGCATCTATCTACCTAGTGGGTTCTAATGCTAATGTTAATTCCTGTGTCGGAACATTTATTCCAACAACTTCATACTGAATAGTTGCATCCATTGTAGCCTCATCATAGTTGGGTTTAACTAAGACTTCAATAATCTCAACTCTGGGTTCATAATTTTCAATAACTAAAATAATTTCATCACGAATGATAGTTGCTGTTTGTTTATCCATGTTCTCAAAGAGAAGATCATAAACACCAGAACCTAAGTTAGGTTCAAATGGTCTTTCCCCCCTCTTTGTCAGAATCAAATTACGAATCGATCTTGCAATTGCAGTCGTATTTTTAATTGCAATCAAATCATTATTCAGGGGGTTAGTCTGAAACGAAGCACTAATGTCCTTAAATTCTTGACTGACCCTTTGAACTGGCACAACAATACAGGAATACTGTCTTTATTTAGACACTATTTTCAATATTCGTTTAATACTATCTGTTGAGCACCACAAGTACACTGATGATCAGGGTGAGAACAATCAGTTGTTTCAAAAAGTCCATCAGTGTTCACTTTTTTCTTTGTGTTCTTTGGTGTGAGATTATCATTTGCAATCTCACGAAGCATGTTGTCTTGATTTTCCATCTATGATAAATCCCCTACGGTGATAACCTTTATCTTCTATGTATCTGTATCCACTTGATTCTTCTAACTCTGGGATCTGCTGATCATCCCATACAGGAATAGCAATTGTATTGTTATATCTAAAGTTTGGGTTTCTTCTAAAGTGAACCTCAATTAACTTACCACCAATAAATTCACAATTAATCCACTCATACTTATCTCCTACATCATTCAAGACCTCTGGGAACTCCACAGTCCTCTCTAAGGCCTCCCATTTAGTCCATTGGTAGAGTTTATCTTTACTGTCTCTAGTACCTCTTACAACTAATTTTGATTGTTTGTTCTGATAATCGACTGAGATATGTTCTCCTTCAAATATCTCACACCAAAACTCTGCAGGATGTAAATGTTCTGTGTCTTTCGTTATCTCTTCTATCTTACTGTATCTACTCATACCCAAGATATTAAAACATGGGCGAACAATATAAAAACCAGGGTTAGGAACTTCTAGTCCAGCTGGACCACAAGTATAACCTAACACCTGGCTTAGTTGTAATTTATTATAAACCCACAGGTCTTCTGGATGAATTGAAAACCATTCTTCAGACACTGTGAGATGATAACTCATTTACCTTGACCCCTATACCTCTTCTTTGCACCATTGCGAGAAGTTGCACTGAGTAGTGTATATTGTGAACGACCTTGACGGGTCTTCTTTGGTTTTGCGGGAATATAGTTCCCACCTTTCATCATAGCCATAGTTAATTACCAGTTAGAAAAAGTGTACGTTAATATTATATCAGATAACCCTAGTCTTTTCATGTCCTACACGAATACGAGGATCACACCAGATCTCAAATCCAGATTCAATTGCATCGAGACAGAATGAAACATCCTCTCCACACATATCTTGAACAGCACCTGACTCAAAGACTTGCATCTTAGGAGCAAACCAAGGATACTTCATACCCTCATTCTCAAAGACACCATTCTGAATCATTACCCAACCGAAACCAGTGTAGTCAACAGTAAATGGCTTCTTACGTTTCTGAATACCATCTACCATCTCATGATTCATCACACCACCATTGTTACGGAAGTCATCTTCATCCAACCAATGTGCAACTGATGTAGTACGACCATCTTCAGTCGAATACCAACCAGCTACAATCTCTTTCTCTTCACCTTCACTATTCAATGCAAGGTCACATAGTTGCCAGAACTTATTAGTGTCAAATACAATGTCACTATCAATCCACAACTGATAGTCATACTCCAACTTACCGTCCCATGGAATCTGATCTGGTCCACGTAGTACATTGGCACCCAAACACTTACAACGTGCAAAGTTTACCATTGAAGAGTAATCCTGACTAATCTGAATACTCATTCCATTCTGAACCATATCGAAACATAGTTGAACGAAGTTCTTTAGATAAGTATAACTTACTCCACGACCAGGAAGACAGAAGACAATCTTCTTTCCCTTCATTCGTTCTTTAATCGCAACATAGTCCCATTCTTGAGTACTACTCTTACTCTTGGGTGTTGCTGCTTTAACGGTGAAACCCTTCGCCACGTTCAATTCTCCAATAAATGTGTATAAGTTTTGTTGTTGACTATGTAAGAAATAGTAGCACGATGGACACCATACTTCTCACCTAACTGAACTGTTGTGTAACTTCTATTATTATACAACAGTCTTATCTCTTTGACAACACTATCTGTTAATTTAGAATTACCATTACTCTGACCTTTTTGGTTGCCAGTGTAACATCTCCCTTTTGTTACCTTATCTTTCACGTTGTCCGTATTAGTTCCAGAAAATAAATGAAAAGGATTTACACAAGAAGGATTATCACATCTATGTAGACAGTGTAGTTCACCTAAAGGTTCTGCATAATGAATCTCATATACAACTCTATGTACTCTTAGGTTCTTACCATGGTGGTGTAGTATACCATACCCACCTTTATCTTTATGTCCTTGCCACTCCCAACATATATCCTCTGAGAGTGTTTCCGGTAACTTACTATTAATCTTTTCCAATAAGTCCATATTCACTCATCACTTCCCGAAAGATCTCTTTAAGTTCTTCCCGCTCTAAGTCAGTAAACACATTCCTTGTCGCAGGTACAAAAGGCGCTG
>Ga0222715_10000779_pt1 | contig 31687 bp, 21 predicted proteins | sample C33_9DmetaG_FD_165056 | JGI IMG/M metagenome (GOLD analysis project Ga0222715, IMG submission 165056) | Estuarine water microbial communities from San Francisco Bay, California, United States - C33_9D | ecosystem: Environmental > Aquatic > Marine > Unclassified | place: USA: California...
CGTCGAGACTTTAGAATATCGAGACCTATTTGCGTTGCTAATGGATGACTGGTAGCTACCATCCCATTGGTTCCAATTACTTCTGATCTGCTGGCGAATGGCTCACCAGTTATTCTATCGAATCCTTGTCCGGCCATGCTTAATAACATTATCACGAGGAACGATATATTTTTCATCTAATTTCTCCATGGCGCGCCTGGAGAGATTCGAACTCCCGACCACCTGGTTCGAAGCCAGGTGCTCTATCCAGCTGAGCTACAGGCGCAATTAAATAATTGGAACAAAGGGTATATTGCATGAAGTAAGAGCAATTATCCCTAGAGTTATTATTTTTAATTTCATTCTTTATTCTAAAGCTAAAATGAACTACAAAACCATAGCAGTATGATTTTTTATTATTTAAAGAATGCTATTATTTTAATTCCATGATAAAAAAAATTATTCAAACAGGGCTATTTGTTCTTATTATTTCATCTTGTGGTGGCGGCGGTTCAAGCATGCCTCCACCTTTCACAATTACAACTGGTCTAACAAGTTTTACGTTAAATGAAGATAATTCATATGCTGGGAAAGTGAACTTTTCTGTTTCTGCGTCAGAATCTTATAATTTATCTTTTACTATTACTAATTCGACTTCCAATGGAACTGTATCCTTAGCACCATCCACTGGAAATTTTACTTATAGTCCTAATGCTAACTTTAATGGATCAGACTCTTTTTCTTACTCAGTAAGCATGTCTAATTCCAATGGTAGTAAAAATGCATCTGCTTCTGGTAATGCATCGATAATAGTCAATCCTGTTAATGATCCACCTACTATAACCCTACAACAGCTTCAAGGTGATGAAGATGATACTAGATACCCATTAAGATTTGTAAGCCAAAATAATTCTTTAATTTCTTTTAATATGGATGTTTCGGATGTGGATAATCCGGTTGAAAGTCTTACAGTGAGCGCTACTTTGTTAGCTGATCTACCCATCACTTTTGATGTAAATACAGGCGAAGCGATTCTGGATGTATCTACTGTAGATATGTCAGGAAAAAAAGATGTAGAAATATCTGTATCAGATGGTAACGATAAAACATCAAGCACTCTTACTTTTTGGATGGCTAGAGAAATTGAGCCTGAAGAAAAAATTTTCACTGGGGATAAGGTCTATCAACTTATCGGAAATTCTAAAAGCAACACAAGGAGATCAAACTTCATTCTAGTTACAGATGGGCTGGAAGATAATACTCTGTTAGCCGCAAGAAAATCTTGGAAGCAGTCTATTAAATTTCTTGGGCAGAATACTTTGGGAAGTGATGTTATAAATGAATTATTTGATAATTATTATAATTTTGCCGTAGTCGAAACAAACCGAGAGTTTAACCCTTTAGGAATAGAGACTGGCTGTTATGACGATGAATCAATTTTTTGTTTTGGGTCGGAGTTCTTGGAAAGTGTGGATCAAAGACTAGCTTACTATTTTGATGACACAGACTATATAGGCGTCATTACTTATGTTGAGGGCAGGGGAGCTGCACTCACAGGAAGAGGTATATTTATTCAAGATTATCTTGGAGCTGATAATGCGAACCAAGCCTCAGCCGAATTAGTTTTTAAACATGAGTCTGGTCATTTATTAGGGTTGCTAGGAGATGAGTATTCATCGGATTATGAAAACGGTTACGTGGATTGTGAAATAGATGATTGTTCATGGGTAGACGATTATCCAAATACAACAGCTGAGGATAATCCACCAGATGTAAGGTGGAAGCATCGGATATCGGATATATTATTTGTCCCCGGCTTTCATGACCAACTTACAGAGCTTGGTATAGGGATGTTTGAGGGAACATACTATGGCCCTGACACTTATCGTGCAACATATTCTAATTTAATGCGCGATATGTGGTCTGACTGGATGACCTACAGAGATGATAGGATTGCGAGCGACTCTAACTCTTTTGATCCGATTCACGAGGAAGCTATATTTATCGAAACTCTAAAAAATCAAGGTCTGCATGATTGGGGAGTACAGTGGGATTTAGAATCTGTAACCTTTGTATTAGATATTCATTTAGCAGAAAATATGAAGATCAGTTGGTATTTAAATAACGAAGAATTGACTGATAAAGTTAATACATTGTCTGTTTCTATTCCTAAACAGAGTAATGGATGGGATACGCTTGCTTACAGAATATCTGAGACCTCAAGTAATTTCTTACAAGTTGTTGATTCTATTGATAAGTTCAATGATGTATACGATGGATTGCTAACTTCAACATCTGGTTGGTGGTATTGTCCTGAAAACTATTCAGATAATGAAAAATTTGTTGATCCAGCTTGCAGAGATTCAAGCTACCATTGTCATGCTGATGGTTCTTGCCACTCAAATACAAGGGATTATGAGTCATTCAGCAACTATATGCTCAGCGGTTATTCCGATACGGCTCTAGTGATAGATCAATCTGGAAGGGGCGCTGCATTTGCAGTCAAATGGGATAATTGGAGGGAGTTTGAAGTTAGCAATGAATAAAAAAATTTTAAAGATTTTATCTGGAGTTTTTATGATGGTTTTAACTATCAGCGCTGATCCTATTAAACCTAATCTTATCTCGGAACGCACTCAGCATGAAGCTCAGCTATCTAAGGTAGTTGTTTTTACCGACATAGTTATTGCCTCAAAAAATACAGAAACCATGAAGCTGAATAGAAATCTTAATTTAGAGAATCAAGATCCTCGCAGTATAGAAATGCTAAAGATTATTAGTAGCATTCCTGCTGGCTATTTGTTTGTAACTTATATTGATGAAAATACTGGCAAGATTCTGAATGTTTTAAATATTGGTAAACCTAATAACATACGCTCAGAAAGCAAGAGTCCTTTTGGAATACAAAAGAAGATCATTGCAATGCAAGAACAAAATTTTTTAATTCCTACTCCTGGTGCATCGGAATATTTTGCAATTTATAAAAAAACCACTTTTGGACAAGAGCAAATTAAGTACAAGGTCATCAACTAATTTTGATCGCACTCTTGGGCTTTATTTTTGGTTCAATCTTAGGAAGCTTTATTGGACTTGTGCACTATAGAGCATTTGATCCAAGTCATTCATCTTCAATTATTGTCCCAAGATCCTTTTGCGAGAGTTGCAAAAAAAGTTTAACTTGGTATCAATTAATTCCAATGCTCTCTTTTATTGTTCTTAGAGGTTCTTGTCTTCATTGCAATCAACCCATTAAAAAAGAGTATTTTTATCTCGAATTAACCCTAGCATTAACAGGATCTCTCATTTTCCTTGCCCAGATTCATTTAGTTGAAATGTTAATCATAAGCACTATAGTTGCAGCTCTAGCGCTTCAAATCATAAGTGATTTTAAATATCTCAGGTTATTGGATGCAGCTACTATTTATATATTAATTGCTGCAATATTTCTTAACTCTGTATTTAACACTTTTCAAACTTTGATCAATTCTTTTATAGGCTTAGTGGTTGGCTTTCTAATACTTTTTTGTATAAACAAAATCTTTTATTTCTTCAGGAAAAAGAATGGAATAGGTGAGGGTGATATGTATCTTTTTTCAGCGCTTTTGTGTCTGTTAGGTATTAAAGCTGCACCCATACTCATGTTCCTTGCAGCAGGGATAACTATCTTGATTGGTTTGATACAAGATAAACTAAACAGTGAAATGCCATTTGGTTCAGGATTAGGAATAGCTGGAGTTTTAATTCTTTTAGTTTATATATAAGTTAAATTACATTACTATTTAATCTATAAACATAGAATGATTAAAGCCAGTTTTAAATCTCTTCATGCAAATTAAAAAAAATCTAAGATATCTTTTATGGCTTATTTGCATACTAATGATTGTCTATGCTGGATTTAGGCTGTTATTCGCAATAAATGGACAGAACCTTGAGAGAAAAAGTTATCAAGAAATAATCATTGATCAACAAGACTCACCTATCCAAACTAATGCTTACACAGCAATTTCAAAGGAAGCTTTTGATTCTGAATATGACTTTAAAATCATTGGTTATAGAATTGGAAAAGATCGCTCATCAGTAATCTTAAAAAAAGATAATAAAGAGTTTGTTTTATATAAGGGCGAACAGTTAGCAAATGGTTTAAGATTGTTAGAGATAAAATTTCCGAATGCTGAATTTGAGTATGCCGGAGATTTTTTTAAAATTAATTTAGAAAATGACACATAAATTTATATTTCTTTTTGCCTTATTTATTACCATGCCAATGGTTGCTCAAGATAGCTTTATTATTAATTATGAGGAAGTGGATATAAAAAAAGTAAGCCAAGATATTGCAAAATTTACCAATAAAACATTAATTATCGATCCTAGGGTGAATGGCAAGGTAACCATCTATTCAGATAATCAACTTTCAGAGAGAGAGGTATGGAATGTCTACCTTAGAACTATCCAGGTTAATGGTTTTGCTGCTGTTAACGATGGAAATATTGTTAGGATTATTCCAGAAAATGAGTCCATTAGAGATGCAAATGAATCTGATGAGAGAGCAGATACCATAACTCGAATTATCGCTATCGAAAACCGCGCAGCTGGTGAATTAGTTCCTATGATAAAACCCATCACTGGAAGACAGTCACACTTGTCTTATATAGCTTCCATTAATTCCTTATTAATTGTTGATACTAAATCCAACGTGGAGAGAATTGAGGCATTAATTGATTCGATTGATCAATCAAATGCTGCAGCTATTTCAATTTTTTCTTTAACCAATCTTTCTGCGGTAGAGGCAGTCAGAATATTGGAAAAACTTAAACTTCAAAATAATCCCACTATTAATAATTTTATTGCTATTCCTTTTTTGCCTTCAAATTCAGTTATTGTCTCAGCAAATGAATTGGTTACTGCAAATATAAAAAATACTTTAAACAGTCTAGACAACGATGCCCAAAATAATTCATCGCTTGGAGTGATCTATTTAAAATATGCTAAAGCAGAGGAAATTTCTGCAATTGTTAATACCATGGCAGGAAAGTTTGTTTCCGATGACAGTAATTCAAAACCCATAATTACATTTCACCGTGAAACCAATGCTCTTATTATTTCTGGTGAGGATGCTGTGATGTCTCAAATCAGGAATTTGGTAGCTAAACTAGACATTAGAAGGGCTAATATTTTAGTAGAAGCAATTATAGTGGAGTTATCTGATACCGCAGCTAAATCCTTGGGTGTGGAAACCATTTTTGCTGGCGGCAGCCAATCAGATACTCCTATAGGAATTACTCGTTTTACTAGTGGATCAGGGCCAGATTTGTTAGCGCTCTCAGGTTCTGCGGCAGAAAGTGGCAATAATCCAACCTTGAGTTCGATCGCTACCAATAGCTTGTTGGCATCCCAAGGATTGGTTGCAGGCATTGGAAGTTTTGAGGCGGATGGTGACGCATTTGGAGCGATCATCAATGCAATAGCAGAAGATAAAAACTCAAATATCCTGTCGACTCCTTCTGTTATTGCAATGGATAATGAAGAAGCTAGTTTGGTTATTGGTCAAGAAATACCAATCACTACAGGAGAAAGTCTTGGATCTAATAATGCTAACCCTTTTAGAACCACCTCAAGGCAAGAAGTAGGCATCAAGTTAACCGTGAAACCTCAGATTAATGAAGGCGACTCTGTGATCTTAGAAATTAAACAAGAAGTTTCTGGCGTCGCTGGTCCTTTAACATCCAGTACTGATCTCATTACTAACAAACGCTCCATTGAAACTAAAGTCTTAGTCGACAATAATCAAATTATTGTTCTTGGAGGTTTAATTGATGAAGATATCCAAGAAAGTATATCCAAAGTCCCGCTGCTTGGGTCCATTCCTATGTTGGGTAAATTATTTAGCTCTACCCAAGAATCTGTTGTCCAACGAAATCTGATGGTATTTATCAAACCTAAGATCCTAGTTGATGCCTCACAAGCTTCAGAAGTTTCTATGGAAAAATATAACTTTATTGATGCGCAGAGATTACTCAATAACAAAGCAACGCAAATTATTGATCTTAGAAATTGATGAATGATAGTCCTTCAGAACTCATTAATCTGCTTCCTTACGATTACGTAAAAATCAATAGAGTCATTGCATTTACTGACAATGGCACAAATAGAGTTATATCAGAAAAAAATATCTCAGGACTTCTCTCAAGGGAGCTGTGGAGACACTTTAACGGAAAGTTTACCGCAGAGATTTTAGCACAAGAGGAGTTTAACAAAGCTCTCACTCAAATGTATTCCCTTAAAAAAAATAGCTCTGAATTAGAAGAAACAAGCATTGAAGAGTATGATCTTAAATCTGCATTAAATTCAATTGCACCAACTGAAGATCTTCTAAGTGGAGCAAATGATGCTCCCATCACTAGATTGATTAATGCCATTATCAGTGATGCCATAGCGAAAAGAGCTTCTGATATTCATTTTGAGCCGTACGAAGATAATTTTATTGTCAGGTTCAGGATTGATGGTCAATTGCTGGAAGTTTTTTCTCAAGATATTAGACTGGCACAGCCCATTACTTCTAGAATCAAAATTATTTCAAGATTAGATATTGCTGAAAGAAGAAAGCCGCAAGATGGCAGAATTTCTCTTTCACTTGGAACTAAGAAAATAGATGTAAGGGTGTCAACGTTGCCTTCCTCATATGGAGAGAGACTGGTGTTGAGAATTCTGGATAAAGATGGTGCAAAAGTTGATTTAGATCAACTCGGTTTTAACAAGGATGTATTAGCCAGCTACCAAAAACTTTTAAAACTTAATGAGGGGATTATCTTAGTTACTGGACCAACTGGATCTGGTAAAACTACTACACTTTATGCAGGACTAGAATACTTAAATTCTAAAGAATCTAATATCTTAACTGTAGAAGATCCTATTGAGTATACGCTGGCAGGTATTGGACAAACTCAGGTGAATATTAAAACAGGCTATACCTTTGCATCTGGATTGCGTTCAATACTAAGACAAGATCCAGATATTGTTATGGTAGGAGAAATTAGAGATAGAGAGACTGCCGCTATTGCAACTCAAGCTAGTCTGACTGGGCACTTGGTCTTATCCACCGTTCATACTAATAGCGCCATTGGTGCCATAACCCGTCTCAGAGATATTGGGATTGAATCGTATTTATTGGCATCTAGTATCCGAGGAATTCTTTCGCAAAGATTAATTCGGAAGCTTTGCTCACAATGCAAAACAGAAAGATTAAGCAATGCTATCGAACAAGAAAAATTAAAGCTTCATAAAAAAAGCATGGTCTATGATGCTAACGGCTGCAGTTCTTGTAATGATACAGGGTACCATGGAAGAATTCCGATTGTAGAACTGATAATTATTGATGAACATTTAAAAGGACTCATTCATGCAGAATCCTCTGAGCAAGAATTCTTTAATTACCTAAAAGACGCAAGCTTTTCTATGTCAAATTCTGCAGTTCAATTGCTTCAAGAGGGCAAGACTTCGTCTCAAGAAGTTTTTGGTTTATTGAGTAATTTATATGCCTAATTACTCTTATAAAGCTCTGCTTCCTAATGGTAATACAGAAAAAGGAATCATTACCGAATCCTCTGAGAGAGCTGCCAGATTAGAACTCATTTCTAGAAATTTAACTCCTTTAACTCTCAAAGAAACTTTAAAGACAAAAAAAAATAGTCCAAAGGTTAAAACATCTAACTTATCTCTTTTATTTAGGCAGTTAAGTGCTTATTTATCCACCGGAACTAATTTAGATAAAGCATTTTTATTATCTGCAAAAAGTACAAACAACAATGCTTTAAAAGAGATTTTAGGCTCCATTCATGAGGGTTTAATTAAAGGAGATTCATTGCAAAAATGTTTGGAATCCTTTCCGAGTATTTTTAACCCTCAAACTATTGGGATTATCAATGCTGGGGAAAACTCTGGCAACTTAGAGTATTCCTTTCAATATCTTGCTGACTATCTTGATATTGTGGCTTCAACGCGTAAAAAAGTCTTATCTTCATTGTCCTATCCAATATTTTTATTATTATTTTCTTGTCTCATAATTGCGTCGCTGCTTATTTTTGTCTTACCACAGATCACCAATCAATTTATATCATCTGGTATTGAGCTCCCTGGAATTACAAAAATTATGATGTTTATTTCATCAAACTTTTTTTTTATGTTCTTGGCACTGGTTTTGTTAGTTTTTTTTGGGATGAGACTTTTTCATCAATTTCTACAGTCTCCAGCAAACAAAACTAAGTTCGATTATCACTCTATTAAATTACCTATTTTAGGTAGCCTCATACTTTCCTACGAATTAGAAAAGTTTTCCCAAGCTATGCTGATTATGTTGCGTTCGGGATTAAATTTTGATCAATCTTTCGTTCAGGCAATGACATCTTTCTCTAATAGCTATCTTTTTTCTCAATTTTCATCCAGTTGCCAAATGGTTCAAGATGGAAAGGATTTTATGAAGCCTCTTATAGAAATTCCAAAAATTCCTACCTTGTTCATTCAACTTTTTGAAAGTGGCTATCAAACGGGTACTTTTGATCGAAGTTTTGAAAAAATTTGTGTGCATTTGAATGAGGATATTGAGGCACGGCGTAATGTGTTTTTATCTATTTTAGAACCAATCATGATAGTTTTTATGGGGATATTTGTTTTGTTAATCGTGCTTGCTATACTCACACCAATGATGCAAATGAATTCTTTAATATTGCAATGATGAGAACAAAACCAGGTTTTTCATTAATTGAACTTATGGCAGTGATAGTCATATTGGGTATTTTGGCTACCATTGTTGCTGTAAATGTTGCACCTTTTCTCCAGCGAGCAAATATTGAAAAGGTCAGAGCAGATATCTCTCAACTTGAAAAAGCAATCGAGCTCTATAAATTTAATGAGCTAAAGTATCCAACAACAGATCAAGGCATAGACGCTTTAGTGTCTCCTCCTTCTGATCTCAAAAGACCTTATTTATATCCAAAAGATGGTTACATCGCAAAACTGCCTTTGGATCCATGGGGGAATCCGTATTTGTATTTGCATCCTAGTGTCCATGGAAAAAACTTTGACATCTTTAGCTATGGAGCTGATGGTATAGAGGGCGGGGTAGGAGAGGATGCAGATATTGGAAATTGGATGGAATAAGTCAGCCAGCTTAAAGGGCTTCTCTTTAATTGAGCTCTTAGTAATATTTCTTATTATTGGAATTACCTCGTCCATAGTTATTGTTTCCATGGATTTAAGGTCCTTTGATGTTAGTCGGTCCCACCAAGATATTCATCAGTATTTTTTTAATTTAAAACAAGAAAGTATTTTGTTGGATAAACCCATAAGATTATTTTTTACAGATGGCAACATAGGGCGCTGCATTCAAGAGATTGAATGTGAACATAACCTTGAGGAAAGCTCTCTTTTTAAACCAACTTCAAGAATCGTTAGTATTAAAAACGCTGAAGGTTTCAATTATGCTTTAGAAGGTCGAGCTATCTTTGCTTCTGTCTATCCTAATGGGAGAACATCCTATGCAAAGATCATTTTTGAAGATGATTTTATCTATGAAACACAATAAAAAACTTTTAGTTGCTCATCATGGCTTTACTCTTATTGAAGTCATGGTGAGTTTGTTTATTCTCTCCGTGGTTGGGATAAGTCTCTTTGTGCAAATCACTTGGTCGGAAGTTTCTCATAGAGAACTCTTACACACTGCTTATGCTAGGGAGGTGGCAATCAATTATGCTAATGAATTAACTTTATCTAAAGGGTCTGCATTTTCTTCGCGAGAGATAACTAAGAATTTTGGAGGCTTATCGTTTCAAGTAAAATCAACATTAGAGCCCTACAATGAAAATTTAAATTTGCTTATTTTGCAAATCTCAACTATTGATCAGAAAAATATGTACACACTCCAAACCCTTTATAAAAAAATATGAAATCGAAAGGATTTTCACGAATAGAGCTGCTAATAAGTCTCCTAATTTTGAGCCTTATGCTAGCCATAAGCACTAATTTCATGCGTTCTGGTTTTTTTTCAAACACTGCTACCAATAAAAATTCTATCGATTTACAAGAATTCCAGATTCTTTCTTCCTTCATAAGAAAAGATTTTCAATACATGAAACCAATACCCATGATTGATGGAATTGGAGAAAACACCAAGACTGTTCTTATTCTCCAAAATAATCCAACCCTACTTGAATTTACCATCTATGACTACGCTGATGAAGACTATAAAGAACTCACAAGATTAATATATTTCCTTGATGATAAAATATTTACAAGGAAGCAATTTTCTTCAGATCAACCCTACAACAAACAAGACTTTTTTTTATTTCCTTTAGCTAAAAATGTATCCAATTTATCTTTTGAAGCCTTCGATGGAGAGCGTTGGCATGATTATTGGCCCAAAAGCCCAATCATGGAGAGAAGATTGCCTAAGGCAATTAAATTATCATTTACACAAGACACAAGAGTTTTTGAATACTTAGTACCTATAAATAATGAAACAGTTTTCAAATTCTAGAGGTGTTGCTCTCCTAACGGTGCTGTTATTGATTCTGATCATGTCTTTATTAGCAACCCAACTTACACAAATATTTTTTAAAGACATAAGGAATAGTAAAAATGTTGAATTCAATAGTGTTAGCCAACTCTATTTGGATTTTCTTCAATCTCATTTTCAAGATGTATTTGGACTATCTATTACCCAAAATAAATCGAGTATTAACAAATCAACGGTTTTAACAATAAACGATTACCGTCTTGATTTTCAAGGGTTTCAAGCAAACTTTGCAGTCAAGGATTTAAGTAATTGTTTTAATATCAATTCCCTTTTTTTAGAACGCGATGGTAACCTTTTAATCAATCAAAAAACCCTTATGTTTTTTAAGCAATTGCTCAAGGTTATGGAATTTGATACTACACAGGTAGAGACCATTGCAGATACCATCATTGACTGGGTCGATGAAGATAATTTACCCAGAGCCTATGGGTCAGAAAATTACTATTACACTGGTCCAGCGAATAAATCACCTAGATTTACGTCCAAAAGGCTATTTTACAATACAAGCGAGTTGAAACAGCTTTCATCTTTTAGTAATTGGTATGAACGTATGCAACAATCTGTATGCGTAATCCCTTACTCAAATAATTTCTCAGTAAATTTGAATACGTTGGATGAAGATAATGCTGAAATTTTTTCTATTTTTTTAAAGATTCCAGATATTGAAGTTGCAGAGAGCATCATTAGCAGGATTCCTCTGGAGGGATATAGAAGCCTACAAGATTTTTTCAATTTGGAGTCTGATTTAGCCAATGCGGAGCTTATCAACTACTTAGCAACTAACAGCCATGCGCTCTCCCTAGAGATCATGCTAGATTCAGGGTTTACTTCCGCAACATATGTTAGTTTAATGAGCCTAAATGGTAACCCTATATCAATTTTAGATACGTTTAAAAAATAAACATGAGAAATTTGCTTTGGCTTACTGATCCTTCAATGCAGGAGGGTATTCTTTGCTTTCGAGATGAGCAACGCATCAAACAAACTACTATAAAAATTGAAGCAGATACAGTGCAAAAAATTGATTGCGATGAATTAGTAGTTTTTGTCCCATCCAATCATTTGAATTCAAAACATTTTTTCAGTGATATTAAGAATGCTGAAAAAAGATTGGCAGTGTTTTTTTCTGAATTTGGCCATGAAATCATAGATTCTCCTAACCAACTCACCTTTAGATATTCAGAAAAAGATTCCTGCTTCTATTGGTTAAAAACCCATATCTTTGAAGATTTATTTGCGATATTAGCAACCTTAGATATGAAAATCATATTATTACCAGATTTCTTTCTGCTGCCTTCTGGAGAGAGTTGTGTAAAAAGTGCATGTGATAGATTATTGGTGAGATTAAAAAATGGAGAAGGATATTCTCTGGCTCTAAGTGAATCCGATCATCTTGCAAAGATTTTTTCTGAAGGGGACTTAATTAATCTTTCGATTGGTCCTGAGGATTTAACGCAGTCGCAATCGGAAAAGAATTTCATTGATTTACTTGATCAGCATGTTGAAGCGGTAAATTATGATATCAATTTTTATAGCAATTCTTTTTCTATTTCTAAAATTTTATTCTGGCTTGGATTATCTAAAAAATATGCGCTCGGAATGGTAGGCATGTTGCTATCAGCATTGCTATTTTTATCTGTTGAGACTTGGCTACTGCAAACCAGTATTTCCAACACCATCCAAGATACTGAAAATATTTTTCTAGAGGTCAATCCTAAATTTACCAAATTAATTAATAGTAGAGCTCAAATAGATCAAATTGTTGGACAATCAGATTTAGTACCAATTTCGACAATTGACATTCAATCTTTAGGGGGAGCGCTTGCTTTAGTTGCAAATCTTAATGTTTCGGCAATAACCTATAAACCCAAACTCAATCAAATAAGTTTACTTTTTACTCAAATTAATGACATTGAACTCAGTTTACTAACTGAAGCTATAAAAATTAAAAAGCTGGCATTAGATACCGCAAATCTTAGCTTAGGCAACGATGGCAATTACTCAGGTGAAGTCTATGTCTATCTTTAGAGATGCTCGTGAAATATTAGATTCTGCTTTTGCAAAGCATAAACAACTAACTAACTTGGGTCTATCTATTCTTGCATTGCTTCTATTGATCTATTTTTGTGTTCTAACTATCTTTAATAACCAATCTCTTAATGAAAAACTGGTTAAAGTTACCAATGAAAGAACTTATGTATTGAATGCAATTGATAGATATAGAACAACTAATGAGGCTAAAACGTTAGATTTAAATGTTGGGGCTATGAATCAATACTTTATCAACGATTCTCAATCTCTTAAAAATTTTAGTATCCAAACATCTGGTGAGAGCTTTAAATTATCGTTTGCTTATTCAGAAGATTTCCAATTACTCAGCGCTTTATTTAATAGAATCGCATTAATCAAAAACCTAGAAATCGAAGAAATTATATTTTTATCTAACAATTCAGATCTTATTGTTGAGATTTATTTAAAATCTGTCCAATAATTAAGCAATTAATAAAAAAACTTGTTTTTTTTAATACAAGAGTTAAATTATTACTGTGGTGAATAATAAATATTTACTTTTATTTCTAATCTCAGTGCTTGCATCTTGTGGTGGAGGCGGAGGAGGTGGTGGAGATACTCCACCTCCCAATCCAGCTCCCTCTGTAACCTTTAGCGCTTCTATAGCTGAAGTGTTGCTTGGAAACTCTGTAACCCTCACTTGGAGTTCATCTAATGCTACTTCATGTTCAGCATCAGGATCTTGGTCAGGCTCTAAAGGTACATCAGGATCAGAAGAGATAACAATCGATACATCCGGTGCTAATAACTTTTCACTGACTTGTACTGGATCCGGTGGATCAAATTCTCGTTCAGTAACTGTAACTGGCTACAGAAACTTCGATGGCAAAGTAGTGGATGGTTATATTTCGGGTTCCACCGTATTTATTGATGCTAATAATAACTATTCTGCAGATGGTAATGAAACTACAGTCACTACTGCTGGCGATGGTGCTTTTACTTTACGTTATGCTGATGGATCTTTGGTGAGCATCGGAGGTGCCGATGTTGATACTCAAAACTCATTAGACAACCTCTTACTCATGCATAAGATGGCCGGCCATACCGAATTTAAAGTGGTGTCTCCTGTAACCACGATAGCCGCTTTTATGGAGGATCCCACTCAAGTGAATGCGGTCTTAGGTCTTGATGCTTCCATCGATATTACAACTGTAGATCCAGTTGCAAATAAAGGAGATGGCGGTATTTATGATCAGCTTTATGAAGCTGGGAATAAGTTGACTATTTTAGCTTTATCTTTGCAGGGCATAGCCAATAATCTGAACACTACCAATGAAACTACACAGGATTACTTTAAAGCTATTACTGAAGAGATAGCTAAAGAATATGCAGAAACCGGGGCTAAAGTTGAGGTGGATAGCGCATCTTTTGTTACCAAGGTTATCGATAATGTAGTAATAGCTAAAACTTTAACATTGGATGAAAGTGCTAAAAATAATACCATTACAGCCCTGTCATCCACTTTACAATTAGTGCAAGTTAAAAGTGATGCAGCTGTCACAACTGCAATAATTAGTTTTGCTACCTCAGATCTGTTGTCTGATATTGTTAGTATTGCAAATGGAACCGCATCTGAGGAACTTATTACTAATTACACTACCGATTTAATTAATTACGTTGCTACTACAGAAAACATAGACAGCAATACACTCACCCCAGATATTACTGCAGTTGCAGATGGCGCAACCACTGCTGAAGATACTCCTGTAATTGTTTATGTGTTACTAAATGATAGTTACAATGCAGCATCACCTATTAGTCTTAGCGCTGGCAATCCAACAAACGGAAGCACTAATGTTGCAGATGGCGCAGTAACTTATACACCTAATGCAGACTACAACGGCTCAGACACTTTTACATATACCATTACCCAGGGCGATAAAACTTCTAGTGCAGATGTAAATATTACAATTGAGGCTGTTAATGATGCTCCTACTATCAATACAGCTTCTACCATCCAGGTTAATGAAAATCAAAATGCAGTTGCTACTATTTCAATAAGCGATGCAGATGGCGATACTTTAACTCTATCTCTTGGTGGCGCAGATGCAAATAGTTTTAACCTATCTTCTGAAAACGTTTTAACCTTTAAAGAAGCTCCTGATTATGAAGCTAAGAGTTCTTATTCGATTACCTTAAGTTTAACCGATGGCACAGATACTGTAAGCAAAGATATCACCATTACAATTAAAGATCTGCATGATGAGCTTTCAAAGTCTTTGGAAAGCGATTGGGAATCTTATAATACTGATCTTCAGACTCTTAAAACATATTATGGAACTCACAACCCTCTTTTAAATACTGGCAAGAAATGGTTTAAGTCCACCCAAATTCCTTCTTCTGCTTTTACTACCAAAGAGACTGTTCTCGAAACAGAGCTCCAGATGGGTTGGGGCATTGGTTACGGAGCCCATATGAATATAGATGCTGCTACTCAGTATGTTTTTTATTCAAACTGGGAAAACCAGGTTCCTGCTAACGGAAACGCGTGGTTTGTTGAATTAATAGATGGGGTTCCAACGGCTATTGTTGGGAAAAAAATTCCTGGTTCTACTAGGACCCACATTCTTGACAATGGTGATGGAACAAAATCTGTAATTCTGCCAGGGGTAGATGAGGGCGAATTAATTTTAGATAATGAATCTGGAGATACTTATAGTTATTATTTTGACCTTGAGAAAAAAGATTTTTTCCAAATGGAAACTATCGGGAAAATTGCGGCTCACCACTCAATTACTTTCGATTTTGAAGGGGATGGTGATGATGACGTCCTAGCAACAACCTGGGGCGGAGATTATGATGGCGATGGAATAGTATTTAAAAATAATAAGGGAGTTTTCGAGGCTGTTCCGGTGTTATCCAAGTTTGGTTATAGCATGAATGCTCCTTTCTATGATGATGATAAGCTAAAGATTGTGTTGGGTGATCCAGCTCTTGTGCCTAATCATTATCCTGAGATTGCAGCTGAACATAATGTTTTAGCTACTTACAAGAAAGATCTTTCAGAACTCCCAGAGAAGATAGAGCAATTACCAATCCCTTACTTTGAAACCTCGGAGTACGAAGACCTTACTTCAAAATTTAATAGTTCAGAGCTCTCTCATGATGTTGCATCGGTTGTTCACGATATTGATAAAGATGGAGATGATGACATTATTATTTCCAGTATGATTTGGTCTGATGACTATCCCTTTACTGTGCTTCAAATTTTAATTAATAGGGATGGCGAATTCTTTGATGAAACCGATTCCAGGCTTTATAACTGGGTTCTTGGTGGTAATTCAAGTCACCAAGTAGATTTAGTTGATGTGAATGAGGATGGTTATATTGATATATTGCTCTCAGATCATGGCAATGCATGGTTTAACAAGCAATTTAGAGGTGAATTAGAGTTTTTAACTGGTATCGGTTATGGCAATAAACTTTTGCTTAATGATGGAACTGGTCATTTTATCGTGGTTGCTCATCAACAGATCTCTCCAGCCATGACCTACAGACCAACTATGATTCCTACTATTGATACCAATGGGAAAATAAAATGGGTATCTATTAGAGTGGAAAGTGATCTTGAGGCAAAAACCGCAGGCGTTGAAGTGGTTACTTTAAACCAAACTATTTCCACAGGACCCAACGGAATTGACCCAAAAAGCTACGGGGCCGAAGGTTTTAATGAATTTTACTATTTATTACATAACCAAGCTGCGAGCACTTCGGTTAGCAATGGAGATTATATATCCGGCTTAGATCATTATCTTAAAGTTGGTAAAGAGCAGGGACTTAAATCTCATAGAGACGATGCTGCTGGATCTAATTATTCTCCAGTTATTACATCCAGCCATCTTTTTTCAGTGAAAGAAGGTGTAACATTTATTGGAAATATTAATGCCAGAGATGCTGATGGAGATGCATTAACTTATTCGGTATCTGGGACTGAAATTGCTATAAACTCAAAAACTGGGGTCCTTACCTTCATTGCTGCCCCCGATTACGAAACTAAAACTTCTTATTCTGCAGTTGTCTCTGTAAGTGATGGTACTAATATCACCACTCAAAATATTACAGTCAGTATTATCAATAACGAAGATGATGATCCTGTTGCTGGAATTGTTTTACCCCAGAGCGTGCAGCTTGTAGAAACGCAAAGCGAGGCCTCATGAAAAAGTTATTTTTAGGCTTAGTATTTTCCCTTGGCATAACAGCTGAAGTTCCCTCAGATAGTGATTATGCCAAACATAGCCCATATTTTTCATTAAGTGACCAAGTAAACGATACTCTTGGCCAGCCTCGTATGATTCTATGTTTTATGTCAAAACTTCGTCCAGATTTAATGGCAACAAAATCTGGCCAAGAATACTTGGCTTTAGTTAATCAAGCTGCTTGCGATGAAGCAGCACAAGTTTCTTCAGGTCCCCAATCATCAGGAGGGGCAGCTTCATCTTCATCAAATTCCCAAAGCACTGCCATTAGTTACACAGAAGTAGTTGTTAACGCTAAAAGAGCTTCCACTGCCGATCCTATGATTGTCAAAGCCTGGGTTCCTAATGATGATGAAAACAGCTCAGAAGGCATGATGATTTATACATACACAGAAGCAACAGCAGGTGTATCAGAGGATGCTCCATTTGGTGAGTTCTTAATGCGTTTTACTGGGACCACTTTAGAGACATCCACAGACTTTTTCTTAGGTTATCTTCAAGCGTCTGGCTCACAATTAACCTATAGCGAAGAATTTACCGATCCTCAAAGTGGACAAACTCTTGCAAGCAAGGCAGTTATTAATTTAGGGGATGGGGATACTGGAAATGGCGCGGTATCTGGATACAACGTAGATTACGAAACAGGTTCAGTTTCAACTAGAACCGATGTCTTTGCTTATAATGAAACCATTTTTTGTAGAAAGAAAGTCGTTCAAAATGGCTCAACTATTGATGATGCTCCAGAACAATGTTTTTTAACGGATGAAGCAAAAGGCACTAAAGAGGTATTTGGATATTTTTTGTTTGATTCTGAAACCGGAACAAAATTTGATCTTCCTAGTAAGGGCTTTAGAGTTAAATATAATAATTTATATGGTTTTGCTGATGGCTATGGCCTTCATTTTGATAATGAAACTTCCAATGCCTTAACCTCAGGTTTAACAGTTGTTAGGGATGATGATGATGCAAGCGTTAATGGTCTCGAATACACCACCTATTTCTTAGGCGGTAAATTAATTAAAAAAGAAGTGCTCAAGAAAACTCTTGCAAGTCTGAGCGGACTTAATTTTGTTGCCTTCTTAAATAGCGATCAATCATTAGGTATCAGTCAACCCGCTGAATATAAGATGAATTACAACGCTGAGAATGATACCTTTACCCTTACTCACACAAACTATTGTGGAGACTCAGGTTGTTTTGACAGAGCCTTAGATTCTGAAATTTCTTTCACTTCCTCAGCCTATGTAAGTGATGCTACTAGATGGGGTATTTTTGGTTATATGCCTGGAATTGGAGGGCTTGGTATATCTGTGGATGCAATGCGATCGCCTAATACAGCCTTAGTGACCCAAGAAGTTGAATACGATGTATCGCCTGCAAATTTTCCAACTAAACTTTACTGCGTTGAGAATTGCCCTACCTATACTGAAATTAATGAATTAACTACTGCTTTGGGGCAGGGATCTCAGGCGCCTAATAATGGACCTTATACAAACTATAATTCTTTTGGTGTATCAGCTAGTCAGGTGGTTACTTATACTGTAAATCCTGAAACCAATGTTTATTCAGCAGGTGATGGAGGCGATGCTGTTTTTGGAACACTCTCGACTGAAGTTTCCCAGGCTCTTTCATACTCACAATTTGGTTTTGGTGCTTATAGTGGCGCGTTAGTCACATCATTATCCGAATTAACCTGTGATATTGATGGCTATGATTATTGTACTTCTCCAGTATATAGCGGAGCTGTTTCCGAATATTATCAATGGGTAACTGGTCCGGATAGATGGAACCAATTTAGAGGACTAAAAGATCCTGATGGAAGGATAGTTAGCTTTAGTAGACCTCTCAATGTTTATTTCAATGCACCAAATGATGCTGACAGGTTTCAAGAATATGCAGGGAAAGAATTAAGGCTCCAATTTGGGGGCGGAGAGCAGCTATGGGGTATTCCTGGTGGCTGTGTATATGATGGAACATTTACGGAGGATTGTACCAATCCAGATACTGGTGGTTATTTACCCTGGGTCTCAAAATTTGTCATCAGACCTAGTGAAACGACCGGAAGGCTTTATAAAAATTCGGGTGGAGCTGGCGATTATTATTTGACCAAACCAGCTTTTGGTATTGTTATCTTGAAAAAAGATAGCTCCTATGTTGGAACCCTTGAACTTGGATTAGTTGATGATTTACCAAGCTTGGATATTGTTAATATTGGTCCTAACGGAGGCACCAATTTCATAGGGTTATCTCCAAGTAAACCTTCGACTGTTTCTGTTGTGCATGGTCTTGCTGCATCTGAGGCAACTGCATTCAGTGAAGAAGATAATCCAACTACAGTTGATACTAGCGATGTCGGTGATAACGCCCCGCAGTTTACGTCCCCAAGTAGTTATGAAGTTCCTGAGAATACCAAGAGTGTTGGAACTCTTGCAGCGACTGATGCCGATGGAGATACAGTAATTTTCAATATTACAGGTTTCGGCGCATCTCCCTTTACAGTGGATAGTTCAAGTGGAGCTATTGCTTTTAGAGAAGCTCCAGATTTTGAAGCTAAATCTAGCTATGCATTTGATGCGGTTGCTTCTGATGGCGTTAATGCTTCTACTCAATCTATTACTGTCACTGTAACTAATGTAAATGATAAAGCTCCAGTCATCACATCTTCTCGCTGGTTTAATTACAATCCTGAATTTGATAGCATTGGATCTGTTACAGCTACTGATCCAGAAGGGGATACAATCACATTCTCAATAGATAGTAATGACCTTGCTATTGATTCTGAATCAGGTGCTTTATCATTTGTATCATCTCCATCAGAAAGCTCTTACTCGGCAGCTGTAACCGCTACCGATGGAGTTAATTCATCCACTCAGATTATCTTGGTATTTAGTAACGGTGGAGGATCGGGTGGATCTGGTGGTGGATCTGGTGGTGGATCTAGCCAAGATAGTTATGGTCAGGACACCCAATGTATTTCTGGAAACTGTCAAGAATTTGCTGGTAAGGCTATTGATGGCTATTTGATTGGTGCCAAAGTTTACATAGATCAAAACTTTAATTTTAATTGGGATCAAGGAGAAATCATTGGCACCACAGATGAGAACGGTGGTTTCACTATTCCTGTTAACGATAACAGTATTTATCAATGCTTAGCAAATAGACCAATATTGGTGGATGTCCCAGTTGGTGCAGTTGATACATCTAGAGGAGAGGTTACCAAAGCGTATAAGATGGCATTACCATCAATTAATGATGCTGGAACTGACAGTATTATCATATCTCCATTTACTAATTTACTTTCAAATGCAATCTCCAAAGCTAAGTTAGATTCTGGTATCAAAGAAGACTTGTCTGTTAGCGAATCATGCGGTGACGTGGGTAACAGCATCGCAACCAAAATTTCTAATGAAGTTTCTCAAATTATTGGTACGATTCAGAGTAGCTTGGGCGTAACTTATGCAGATCTTCTAACCGACTTTGTTTCGGCTGAATCAAATCAGTATATCTCTACAGCAGCAGCTGAGAATTTAGCTGATTTCTTACCTTACTTTAAGCAAGCAACTGATGAAATTGACCAAGAACTAACTTCAAAATTTGGTATTCCAATCAATACCAATTTAACTATCCAGAGGGAGACAGTTACCGATATTCTAGAAAATACTCCAAATTCCATTGAGATGAATTTCTTTACAGTATACAAAGATGATCCTAATGCCCTTGGCTGGTTCCTCGAAGAGTCTGTAGAAGCTCGTAAAGGGATACTCAATAAAAATGGAACGCTAACCCATGCTAAGTGTCTAACTGGTGCTGAAAACTGCTCAACCTCAGACTTCAATTTAAATGCTATCAAAGATGCATCCAATTGGTACATGAAGAGATCCCAATTAAAAAATTCAAATTACAACCTAGATGATGATAACTGGACTCTGGAATATGAAGAGTCAATGTATTTAACGTCTGAAGCTGATGGCAGCAATACCCAAAGAAGATGTAATGATCAAAATTGGCTTTACCTTCAACCTAAATTTAATGAGGAGAACAGGGTAAGGAATGATAGGTACAACACCGGGCAATCTTATGGTGGCCAAGAAGTAGATAGCTGTCACGGGTATCGAGACAGCACTAATGTATCAAATGCATTATTCATGAGGCTTGTTGATTCTTGGACTAATCCAGATCAAAGTGGTTATAGTGAAGATTATGAAATAGGGCTTCAAAATAGTTCCTTTGTAAATTCAAAATTCCTTGAAAATAAGCAAGACAAAATTTTTGAAAATAGAGATTCTCTTGATGTTGATCCTTTGATACAAGAAATTAAATCTCTACCTAGAACCATTGCTGATGTTGATGAATTAAGAGCAAGAATTAAACCAGGTAGCGGTGACTCGTTAACTATTTATTGGAATGAAAGGCTAAACAATCAGCAGACAAGAACGTTATATATTTCATTTAACGAATCCAGAGAACAAGATCAATTTAGCGAGCTCTCATTTGAAGTAACGGATTTAGGAATTTCTACTACTGAAGTTCAAAAAGTAACCGGTGCTTCTGCAACCAAGTTATTTAGAGACCAACTTATAGAATATTCTCAAGGGTTTGGTTCAGAGGAATATGTTGGAGAGGTAAATACTATCTCAGGTAAGACTATTGATGGATACATCAGTGGAGCCGAAATATTCATTGATAAGAATTTTAATTTCAAAAAAGATGGAGATGAGTACACTGCAACCACAGATGAAAATGGTGCTTTCTCTATAGATGTAGTCGGATCTTCTTATGCCTGCCTGATAAACAGACCAATTGTTGCCAATGTACCTGTTGGAGCTATTGACTCCACCTTAGGAGAGGTAACTGAGGCTTATCAAATGATACTTCCGTCAATTAGTGACGCTGGTGCTAGCACGGTTGTGATTTCGCCTTTTTCCACTATTTTCTCAGAAGCAATTATTAAAGGAAAAGAAGAAGCTGGACTTAAAGCTGAACTGTCTCCAGTTGAAGCTTGTGGAACAAAGGGTAACGCTGTTGCAGCCGAAATATCTAAAAGAATAACAGAAGTCAAAACAGCTGTAGAAAATACTTATGGTGTTAGCTATGCAACCATACTTAGTGACTTTATTGAAAGTGGATCTTCTGGAGTTGTCTCAGAAACTTCAGCTCAAAATATAGCAACATTCTTTAGACCAATTAAAGAGCTCCAAGATAATATTTCTTCCTCTATGACAAGTTCATTAGGCATCCCTATCACTGCCAATATTACCTTTGAAAAAGAAGTTATTGATTCAGTCTTTAGTGGCGCTTCATTAACCTCTTTACCGCTGGATTTTTACTCAGTCTATTTAACTGAACCTAACGATTTAGGTTGGAGAAGAGAGGTTGCCTTTAGGGCGAATGGTGCTAATGTTGATGGTGATGGAAATATCAATGCCTTTAAATGCTTGGATAATCCAGCTAGTGATTGTATTTCATCCTCATTAACCCTAGATAACTTAAGTATATTCTCGGAGGATTATCGTCAGACAGTATCTTTCTACTATGGTCTGGGAGCAGGTACTCAAGTCAGCATAGGAAATGCAAAAGGGTTGATGGTTGTCGATGCCTCAGATGTTAAATACTTTTTTGAATCAGAAGGTCAAGACAGGCATTCCTGTGGTGTTGAGGAGCAAATTCAACTCAGAGGAGATGCTTCTGAAGCAGTCACTTGGGAATATAAATACCAAACAAATTATGATGAGTACAATTCATCTCAGAATGGATGCAGAAATACTGAGGTTGATGCTCCTGCAAGACGAGGAAGTATTGAAATTCTTAGAAAGGATAATTCTTCAGGAACGTCTATTGGAACTACCTATGTCATGCCGGATATGGAGAATACCTCATTATTCTCATCAGTGCCTAAAAAGTTAATTGAGAATTTTGAAACTGTAAATCCAAAAGCAATTCTAGAAGAAATTGCTACTTTCCCTTCAGATTATTATCAGCTTGAAGCTGCTCGTGCAAGATTAAGTGGCAAGGAAGAGCTGCAATATACTTGGAGCGATAGATATTCTAACGGCGACTATAAAACACAATATCAAATGTACGTCTATGCAACCGATCATCCTGATCAAAAAGATTATGCATTAACTGTTTCAAATTATGCACAAGGTAATCTCTCGCCTACGTCATCAGCATCCTATCAGGGCTTAGAAGCCCTTGAGACTTTTGATAGCTTTATTGGTTCCCAACAAGACGAGATGTCAAATCTATTTTATGCACAAGGCTTTGCAATTTCAGGCGAGGTAGTGGATGGTTACATCTCCGGTGCCGAAGTATTTATTGATCAGAACTTTAACTTCATCAAGGATCCAGGAGAGCTCTCTGCGCGAACTTTTAGCGATGGTTCATTTACATTACGAGAAGTAGATGAAGAAACCTATCAATGTTTAATTAAGAGGCCAATAGTAGCTAATGTACCTGTGGGAGCAGTTGACTCAACGCTTGGAACCGTAACCACTGCTTATCAAATGATTCTGCCATCAATTACTGATGCAGGTACCTCTGCAGTTGTAATATCTCCTTTCACCTCACTACTATCTGAAGCTATTATTGCTGGAAAAGATGATTCTAATTTAATTGAAGATCTAACAGTAGCAGAAGGTTGTACCGCTGCTGGAGATGCTGTTGCTGCAAACATTACTACCAGATTAAATGCTTTAACTTCCTCTATTGAAGAAAGTTTTGGAATTTCTTACGAGCAATTGTTAGCAAACTTCCTAGAAAACAGTTCAAATGTTTTAACTGAAGTGCGTGCTCAAAATATTGCCAAGTTCTTCCCATACGTTAAAAGCATAAGAGATCAAATTGGATCTGAGTTAACTACAAAATATGGCAAATCAATAACACCTAACCTCAGTCTTAATCAAAACGCCTTGGCAACTATTTTTGGCAACAATGCCTACACAAATGTGCCATTAGAGTTTTATTCTCTCTACAAAACCAATCCCAATGAAAATGGTTGGTACTCTGTGGAACAAATTAGGGCTGATGGAGCATCTCTTAGTAATTCAGGCGTTCTTTCTAGATATCAATGCTTGTTAAGCAATTCTTCTGATTGCAAAACAACTACCTTGTCGCTAAACAATATCGGTAATGCTTCAAGATCTTATGTTAGAACAACATCAATTTATAAAGATAACTTTACTGCAGCTGGCATAAGTGGAGATGTGGTAATTGAAGGTACAGAAAGTAGAGGATACAGAGATAATGGTAGCGGAGGAAACCAATTCTTCTGCGAGAATCAAGAGAGAATTCAGTTTAACGGATCTGCTGACTCAGCTGGCGTTAATCCTGAGTATAGATATGGTTTTGGGACGAACGCTAACGATATACAAGATTGCGCTGACCTAGCTAATTACAGTCCTAATCTTCAGTTGAGAGTTGAAACTCAGGGAAATAATTTACCCAATGCAGATGGAACTGCTCCTGTAATGGCTCTTCAATTCCCTGGATCAAACTTAGCAAAGACTAAACTAGTTAATTCTAAGGTTTTCAAAATTATTGGTAACGATGACATTAACCCAGCATCATTAATAAACGAAGTTTCTGAAATACCTTATAAGTTCTCGCAATTGGATGAATTGAGAGCCTTACTAATTGACCAAGAGAGCGCATATTTTTATTACACTCCAAATACGGCCAACGTAGGCACAGAAGAAAATCCTTCTGTTACCCATAACTTTAGTTTTAGCAATGATCCTCAAAATGATTCGTATAGACTATCCAGCAATAGCAATCAGCTTGGGGAGACTTTATACGATCAAGCAGCTAGGGATAAGATATATGAAGTCTTAACTGGAACTGTGTTTAACTATGGTGATCATATTGGTTCAGCAGCACCTAAGAATTCTGTAGTATTTAATTTATCTAGCCATCAAATTACAGCTACAGATAAATTAGTTTCCGGTACTGAAAGAAACTATAAGATTACGCCTATCTATGATTCAACAACTGGTTATATTGATGCATCGATTGTGGGAAGTGCATTATCTAAGGCCTCTATTGATAACTTCTTTGATAATAATTACACAGCAGATACTAAGTTTACTGGACGTATAACTACCTCCACTCCATTTACTAAAGAAGAAGATGTAACCTTTGAGATTTTTAAAGGGTCTAACTTCTCTAAAGATGATGATTATTTTGAAATCAAAGTTAAATTCAAAATTGAAACCCTAGATGGCGGAGGAGTTAAAGTGTCATGGCTTGATGACTCCATTGCTACCTTTAATTTCCACGCGGTTGCAGATGGCACCACAGTAACAATTTCAAGAGACATTCCAAACGACTCGGGGCTTGATACATGGACAATTGCCTCTGGAGGTTATGACTTTACTAACTTCTTGAGATTGGGAGTGCGTTGGGAACAGGTCCTTGCTAAATTCTCTGCCTCTGAGATTGATTCATTTAAAGCTTTCTTTGAGGATGGTGGTAGTTACTCTTGGAAGATAAACTTTGGCGATTACAATTTTGTAACTAAGTTTGGTGGTATGTCATCAATTCTTTCAGGAAAATTTGATGTTGCCAATACCCCTAAAAATGCTGTCTATCCAGAAGGTGAATACGAAGTTTATGAAGGCAGCACAACCAATATGTGCTTTAACTTAAATACTCCTGCAATCACAGAGGAAAGCTTTACTATTACTCCTAGCTATCAAACTAATAAGCCAGGATATGTCCAACAAGGAGAAGTTACCCTATCTAATACAACTGTTACTTTTGCAGCAGGAAGCACTCAAGCATGTGTCACCCTAACCGGTATATCAGATGCTCTATATTCTGAAAGAGATGAGGTTCTAGATTTTACAATGACTAATCTTACTTCAGGCTTGGTAGCAGGTAGACAAGGAGCTGTTAGTATAATCCTCAAGGAGAATTAAGCTGTCTCCAAAAAGAAATATTTCCATAGCAAAAATATTTGGAATTTTTCTTTTTTATACCTTGTCATTAAATATGGCTGCTGCAATTGAAGCTGGCTTTGCAAAAAAATTTTTAGATGCTGATTATAATTTTTTACCTGCCCAAGATAGCTCATTTGAAGAAAGCTCTATTGATGATGCCTATTTGTATTTAACAACAAATAACTTTTTTCTAGGTTACGCTTCACAATCACTATTATTAGAAGGTACTCGTGATACCTTTCCAAAAGAAGTTGATGTTGATGTTGATGAAGATATTTTATCCTTGGGATATTATTTGGGTTCTAATTTATTCAAGCTCTCGCAACGATCAACTAGCAAGCTCTCTCAAAGTTTTGATTGCTATACCTTTCAAACTCTTACTTTAGGAAGTTGTGATGAAGCTGATTTATCAATTACTTCTAACAGTCCTCTTTATGATGAGCTTAATGGAGATCTAATCAAAATTGAGGGTGAAACGTCAGGGTATGCTCTTGAATATATCATCCCTGAGGTTTCTTCTTCGTTGTTTTGGTTTGCTGACTCCTTAGAGTTAGCTGTAATCTACGATGAATACAATTACGATTGGCTTACTCCATTAGAGGCTATAAAATCAAATTTTCTATTAAATTTAAATTTTGATGGCATCACACTTGGTGAAGCTCTGCAAAATGAATTTGCAAGATTGCCCCAAAGAGATCAATGGGAAACTATTTTATTTAGAGTTAGGTCAAAGAAAGATCTTTTTTTTAGTAATTTTTCAGGATTGCATTCAGAAATCGATTTAAATTACATAACTTATCAAGGATACGAAGAATATAATTCTGTGCCCTCTAGCAATATCAAACTTAAGTTAGGTTTCTTTGTGCGGTCTAGCAATGTTGAATTAATGCTTTTTGGTGAGTATTTTGAAAATAATTTACTTGGTTACCATCCTATCGTTCTTAATCAGCGAACAGAATCTAGGCTATCTAAGGCCTTTGGACAATTAGGTCTATCTTTTAGATTTATTCTTTTTAATTAACCAACTGGATTAGTCTTTCATAATAAGTTATTTTGAATATGGGATCTATAAAGGCATTTAATTACTTCTTTATTGTTAGTTTTTTAATTTCTTGTGGCGGGGGCGGTGAAAACTCTCCAGATATAAATATTGAACCTGCAACTGCAGCTCTTGATTTTAGTTTTAGTCATCCCACAGTATTAGAGGATTATGAGTCTTTTTCAATTACCATTACTCCTCTTAATCTTCAGCAAAATGAAAATGTTGAACTTAGCTTAGATCAATTAAGTAACAACCTTCTTTTCCCTAAAATAGATAATTTAACACTAAAGGCACGAGCACCTTTTACATATAGTGAAACTCAAGCTACTTTTACACTTAGGCTTAAAAGCTCATTAAATAGAGAGAAAGCAAAATCATTATCCATACCCATTAGATTTAATCATGTTGCAGATAAATTTAATACGTTAGATGGTCTATTAAATTTTAATCCATCAATTCAAATTCAATTAGCGCTTCAAAATGAAAACTATGCGTCATGGGATATCATGCCGTGGTTGCGAGGTGAAAGAAAGAAACTGCCTGCAGGAACATATTGCTATCCAACTCCCAATGATTGTTCTTACCAATCTGGAGAATGGCCTCCCGGGTTTATCCCCGCAGATATTGTCCCTGGTGATTTTGATGGTGACGGAGATCAAGATGTTATCTTTGTTGCAGATATTGGAGACAGAGTATTTAAATCATTGGGTAGCGATGAAGATCCATCTTATTGGAGTACCATTCATATACTTTTTAATGATGGTTTTGGAAGATTATCTGAAGATTTTAATAAGTATCAGGATAATCAACCCCCAAGATTACCGGCTCCATATCATATTGAGGTTGGAGATTTTAATGGAGATGGAATAGACGATGCTTTTATTGGAAGCTTTGGTGTTCCAAAAATGAATGAAGATAATACTAATTACTGGATTTCTTATCCGCATCTTATTTTGATGTCTCAAAACGGTATCCATAACAATCATAAAATCTTACAGAATGAAGAAAATCTTCAGGGAAATTTACCAACAAATATTTCGTTTGCGCATGATGCAAGTTCAGGAGATGTAAATGGTGATGGAAATATAGATGTTTTTATGAATGGGGTGCTTTATTTTGGTGATGGCGAAGGTAATTTTAATATTGTTTCTCTAAATCAAAAAGATATTCAAACGCTTTGTTGCGGAACGCAAAAAGATATGGTTGATAAAACACATGCGCATGCTTCTACCATAGGTGATTACAATAATGATGGGTTTGATGACGTAGTTATTTTTTGGTCCAATAAGGCAACTCCTGATAACGAATGGGGAGCTAGAAACTGGAATAATCTGCACTTAGGCCCCATAGATCCACTAAACCCTCCTTATTTAGATCAAGATTCATGGAAGACTCTACCAGAACCTTATTTTGGTCCTGATAATGCAAACTACAATGATGCAGATAGTGGAGATATAAATGGAGATGGGTTTGAGGATATTGTAGTTGGCTCTACAAGAAAATCTCCCTACTATGCTGGTAGACATGTTCAAGTGCTTATCAGTAATGGAGATGGTACTTTTCTTGATGAAACATTTAGCAGGTTTCCTGATCAACCGAGAGCTGAACTTGACCCATCATTACAAGGAACTGGGATAGGAGAGGGTGTTATAGTTCTAAAAGATATAGATGGTGATGGAGATTTAGATATTATCGATACCCAAGCCATTTATGGTGGAGAGAATTTTGCTATTTACCCAAGAGTTACTTTGGCTATGAATGATGGTAATGGTATTTTTACAGAAGTTCCCTTAGATTATTTTCCAAAACGCATGAGGTGGGATTATTTTGATAAATATAATAAATCTGGGATAGATGGCGGAACCCCATTAATTCATAGATCTGGGGTAATAGACTTAGATGGAAATGGCAATCTAGACTTTGTGATGGGATTTCAGGGAAGCATGTTCAGGTCTACAGAAAATGATTCAGAACTGAAATACGAATCAATTATTACTACACAAAGCTTTATAAGCAAAAAATAAAATTTTTTAACCCTTTTGGGTATACTTACTTCTTTTAAATGCTATGAATTTCAAAGATTTCATTAATCCAGGTATAGAATCTATCCAGCCTTATGAGCCTGGAAGATCGCTTGATGAGGTAATTCAAGAATTTAATCTTTCAAAAGTCATTAAATTGGCTAGTAATGAAAATAGTCTTGGAGCATCTAAAAAAGCATTAGAAATAGTGCAATCTGCTAAAGATCTTCATTATTATCCTGATGGCTCTGGTGAAGCGCTTAAAAAGGTTATTTCAGAACATGAAAATATAGCTAAAGAGCAAATAATTCTTGGAAATGGATCTAATGAGGTCTTGGAGTTGGCGGCTGCTGCTTTTTTAAATTCTGAAACAGAAGCCATTTTCTCAGAACATGCTTTTGTGGTTTATAAGTTAGCTTCAAAAGTCCGTGGTTGTAAATTCCATGAAGTTCCTGCCAAGAATTTTGGGCATGATCTGGATAGTTTTAAAAACTATATTAATGATTCAACAAGAGTTATCTTTATTGCAAACCCAAACAATCCAACCGGGACCTATAATACTCATGCTCAAGTTCATAATCTGTTATCCAGCATTCCTGATCACGTGTTAGTGGTGTTGGACTTAGCATATTTTGAATATGTAGAAGCTGAAGATTATGTAAAACCTTATGAGTTGTTAAATGAATTTAATAATTTGTTATTAACCAGATCTTTTTCCAAGGCATACGGACTACCAGCTCTAAGAATTGGCTTTGGAGTGGGCCATCCTGAGTTAATTGAAATACTCAATAGAATAAGACAACCCTTTAATGTGAACACCATTGCGCAAAAAGCAGCTATTGCTGCCATTGAAGATCAGGCACATATCAAACAAAGCATTGAAAATAATTCTATGCAAAAGCAATACCTGCAATCTGAGTTGACTAGACTAGGTTTAACATCATTAGAGTCTCAAGGAAATTTTATTGCTGTTAAAGTTCCAATACCTGGAAGAGATATGTTTAACAAACTAATGAAAGAGGGCGTTATTGTCAGACCTATAGATTTATATGGCATGCCAGATTACATTAGGGTAACCATTGGAGCTCCTGCAGAAAATAAGTTTTTTATCCAAATTTTAGAAAAAGTTCTTAATTAAGATTTTTTATTTCTCTCTTGAAGTACTTTTTCTACATCTTTAAACGAGAGTTTATTGAATTTAAGTAATACCAATAGGTGATAGATTAAATCAGCGGCTTCTTCAGCTATTCTGCCATCGTTTGAGACTGCTGAAATAGCAACTTCATTAGCCTCTTCAGCTATTTTCTTGGCTATTTCTTTATTACCCTTTGCTGCCAAATAGCTTGTATAAGAATTATTTGATGGATTATCTATTCTTTGTTGGAGTTCATTTTCAAGACCTTGCAAAGAGAATTCTTCATCACCAAAGCATGAGTAATTTCCTTTATGGCAAGTAGGTCCAATGTTTTTAGCTTGAATTAGGATAGTATCTTGATCGCAATCAACTCGGTAATCAACAAAACTTAGATAATTCCCAGAGGTCTCGCCCTTGGTCCATATCGTTTGCCTGGATCTGCTATAAAAAGTTACTCTTTTCGTTTCTAGGGTTTGCCTAAAAGCAGCCTTATTCATATATCCAAGCATGAGTACTTGTTTTGTTTCTGTGTCTTGGATTATTGCTGGTAATAAGGAGGCATCATCCTTCCAATTGGGTTCTAGATTTTTCATATTCTTACTCTAATTCTTTTTACTAAATATTTTTTTAATTCCATGACTGTAAATTCTTTATTGTGAAAAACCGAAGCTGCAAGCGCTCCATCTACATTTGATTTATCGAATACTTGCAAGAAGTCATCCATGCATCCAGCTCCTCCAGATGCAATTAAAGGAACATTGCATATTTCTCTAATACTCGATAATTGATCAATATCGTAACCTTTTTTTACGCCATCTTGATTCATGCAGTTCAAGACTATTTCTCCTGCTCCTCTTTCTTGCACTTCTTTTACCCAAACATGTGTAGTGAGGTTAGTTTGATAAGCGCTTTCTTCTTTTCCAGTCTTTGCATAAACCTCATAGTCGCTACCATTAAAAAAGCTATCAATTCCAACTACTACGCATTGGGATCCAAAGCGTTTGGCAAATTCTGTTATTAAAGTTGGATTTTCAATCGCTGGAGTATTGATAGAGATTTTATCAGCGCCCGATGACAAGATATTTTCAGCAATTTGAATGTTGTTAATACCTCCTGCTACGCAGAAAGGTATGTTGATGGCAGCAGCAATATCATTAATCCATTTCGATTTCACCGTTGTATTGTCAGCGCTGGCAGTAATGTCATAGAAGACAAGTTCATCTGCATTATCGGTTGAGTATTGGGAAGCTAGATCAATTGGGTTCCCCATGACTTTATGGTTTTTAAATTGTATTCCTTTAACTACCATGCCATCTCTGACATCTAGGCATGGAATAATTCTTTTGGTTAACATGCAGCTAATTCCTCAAGGGTAATTTTTTTGTCATAGATGGCTTTGCCAACAATCACTTCTTCAATACCAATTTCACCAAGAGCCTTAATGTCAGCAATAGAGGATATTCCTCCAGATCCAATTAAATTTATTTCAGGAAAAAATGATTTGATTTCTTTATAAACTTCAGTGTTTGGTCCTTGCAATAGTCCGTCTTTGTCTATATCTGTTGCCAGCACATTCCTTGGCTTAAATTTTTCCATGAAATCGAACAAATTAATTTGACTTAATTGTTGCCAGCCGTGGGATGCAAGGAGAGGAGAGCCGTCAATAACCTTAAAGTCGAGTGCAAAAGTTATAGAATTTAAATCAATGCTCCTAAGGATTGTTTCAGTGAAATCAAAATTT
>Ga0222715_10000780_pt1 | contig 31685 bp, 31 predicted proteins | sample C33_9DmetaG_FD_165056 | JGI IMG/M metagenome (GOLD analysis project Ga0222715, IMG submission 165056) | Estuarine water microbial communities from San Francisco Bay, California, United States - C33_9D | ecosystem: Environmental > Aquatic > Marine > Unclassified | place: USA: California...
AATTACAAATAATAAATTATCTATTAAAAATTATTCAAATAAAGAAAAGAAAAATTATATAAATAAAAAAGGTAACAGTAATCCTCTTTTAGTTATTAATAGAGGATATGGTGTTGGCAGTTATAATTTTAATTATTGTATAATAAATGAAAATGATAATATAAATTATTTAGTTGAAAATCACTTAATTTGTATAAAATATACTGAACCATTATCAAACGAAAAAATAATAAATAAATATAAACAAATTATAAATTCTTTTAAAAATAAAAAAACTGCTGAATTTATTGATTTATATTTTGGCAACAATGCTATGAATACTACTGAATTATGTAAAATTCTACCTATTTATGATATTTGAAAATTGTAGTTTAATACATTACATTGTTTTCGGTTAATATATTACATATATCTTTTTTTAATCTGGGTGCTTTAATATTATTAATTGCGCATAATTTTTTTAATTCATTTACATTAGGGATTTTTCTTTGTATCTGTAATGCAGGAAATTGAATTCCACAACCATTCTTAAATCTTAACTTTATTTCTAAATTCATACCGGATTCAGTTTCATAAATATAGTTGGTATTATCCTTATAAATTAATTTAGTTAATTTGTAGATATTTTCATTTAATTTATCGTAATATATTTTACCATCATCATAACACATATAATGCTTATTTTTTTGACTGTTTAATAATTTTTCTGTCAAAAACTCTTTAACAATATCACTTACTTGGATAAACGCTTTAATTCCTTCTTTATCTATTTTTTTACAGAAATTTCTAAAAGTTATATCATTATCATATTTTTCCTTATAAGGTTTCATACATTCTACAATATTATTATGAATAGTAGCACAGTATTCTTCTTGAGAAGGCAATTCTAAATCATACCAGTTAGCGATTTTAGTGAGAGCATTTTTATAAAACCAATTTTCAAAATTCTTATTTACACCCTTGAAGATTTAAAACCGCACCCCTAATTATTTTTTATATTTTTCTCAAAATAATACAGATGACTAAACATAAGACCGAAGATTACAAAATTTCTGCTGTTAAATATTACTTAAATAATGAGAAAGGAGATGGATATAAGAAAACATGTAAAATCTTTGATTGTAAGAAATCCACTTTACGAGATTGGATTAAAAGATACAATACTTCCAAAAATCTAACAAGAAGAAACCGAAAACCAATTTCTTACAAGATTACTAAACCACAAGTGAAAACTGCGTTGGAATTGTTGAAGAAAAACGAACAACTTACTATGAATGAATTAGCATTTGATATGAAACAAAAATATCCTACTTTTGATATTACACCTCAACATTTAGGACATATTATTAGGGATAATAACCAAACAAGAAAAAGAACAAGACACGAACATTTCCCAAAAGAAAGATACAAAAAACCAATAGATAAACAAACTGAAATGAATGCCTTTTATCAAAAAATAAAACATTATCCATTAAATAAAATAATTTGTTTAGATGAAACAAGTGTAGGTTCTGCTTTGCATCCTACTTATAGTCGTTGTTATTTGGGAAGAAGATGTAGAATAAAAACAAGTAATCAATTTGTTTTTCGTAAATTTACTTTATTAGTAGCAATAAGTAATTCAAAAATAGTAGGAAAGGAAATGTATGAAAAGGGTGGAATGACTGCTGTACGCTTTTTGGAATTTTTACAAAAACATATTTTTCCAAATTATAAAGGATATTTGATTGTGTTAGATAATGCAAAAACTCATAATAATGAATTGATTAAAAATGCTATTACCAAAAGTGGTAATGAATATTTATTTGCGATACCTTATACTCCTAAAACCAACAATCCAATAGAAGCATACTTTAATCAAATCAAGACCTATATGAAAAAGAATAGAAATGTGGAAAATTACGAACAATTAGAAAAGAATGTAGAAAATGCGATAGAAAAAGTAAAACCTGCAAATTATAAAAATTATTTTCAACACGCATACGGAATAAATGACAAAATAGAATTTATAAGGAAACCATCTACAAGAAAAAGAAAATTAAAATTTATAAATAATATACTTAAAATTTATTTGTGTATTTTAAGTATATTTAAGATGCCTATGCGATTGAAAAGTGATTTATATAAAAAAGAACAGGAAGAAGTTATAGAAAAAATTATATCCATATTAGATTTACCCAATAAGAATACATATACACTTCACGAATTAGATAAGAATGAAGAAATACAAAATAAAATCATGGAATTAATACCTGAAATAAGAAAATGGTTTTCGTTTAATGGATTAAAAGCAGTTGGCGAACCAAGTAAAATAAAAAGACCTTGGTTAAGTATTATTAAAAATTTATTAAAATCAAAATATAATATTCAAAGTAAAGATTTTCAATTTACAGAAAAAGGAAAATATATTAGAACACATATTTATAGTTTTACTTTATTATGATTTATTTTATACAACACCATTTCAAAAAGTTTGTCAATAACAAATCTGACCTATAAAATATGTTGTCGTCATACTGCATTTCACGTTCCCAACTTGTAGGTTCATAATTATTTTCTTCTTTTATACATTTTATTAATAGTTCTTTATTATCGTTTAAATATTTTCTAAAATTTGAAATATTATACATAGTATTCGTTTTATCATTTTGACAAACAATAATATTTCTAACACCTAATTTACAAAACTCCTTAATTTGAGTTTTAATTGGAATGCTTTTGTAGTTATGAATTATAACACATCTTGGTTTTTGTGTTTTTAATAATTTTTTAAATTCTAATTTATTTTCATAATAATCACAAGAATGCACATAAAACTTTTTGTTAGAAATTGTGTATAATAAATCTTTTATCCATGTTGTCAATAAACATTCGTTATAATCATAAAATATAATTTGGTTTTCTTCTTGTTTGACAATTAAATTATATACTAAATTTTTATATTGAAGTTTAATTTCAGGTGTAATTAACGAGTTTAAAATATCATTAACCACATCTATATTAACTATATTTTTTACATATACAAATCTTTCACCACAATCTTTTTTGGTTAAGATTTTATTATTAATTAATTCATCAATAGGAGTAAATGTAAAAGTTAGACTATTAAATATAACATATTCGAGCTTATCCTGTAGATTTTTTTTATTAGATATAGGAAAAATGTAATCGTGATTGTTTAAATTGTAAAAATCATAACTTTTCACATAACGTTTTTTTATTATATCTTGCAATATTTGAGTTGAGTTATACTCCACATCAATAAATGTATACTCATCTTTTTTGGATAAATAATTATAATCCTCTTTTTCTATTTTGTTTAATTTCGCAAATTTTTCCCTAGTAATTATTTCATTAGTTTCTTTATTTTTATAATTATGTATCGCATTCATCATTTCACTACTAGATACTAAAACATTATTTGGTCTAACCATTTTCATAACTTCAAACTGGTTTTTTTCAATAAATCCTAATAAATCTTCATCAAAATCTTCATCAAAATCTAAACGATTTTTGTCATAAAATTCTCTCCACAATTGACCCTTAAATCTCAAAAATCCTTCACCTTTTTTTTTAGTAATAATTATTTCACTAATACTGTTATATTTAATCCATTCTTCACATGTTGTAATTTGATAAATTTGGTTTTCTTCGCATTCGTCTTCTTCATGGGGTTCCTCATATTTTGTTATTTTATCATTTTCGCATTCTTCTTTCTCATTTTTTATAGTAGAATAAATTATATCAATCATATTTTTATATTCACCTTCAAAATATTCATTACCAATATCTTTCCGCAGTTGAAAATTTTGTTTAAACAATTTAATAACCTGCTTTTCAATATTTTTGCAGTTATCACAAATCATTTGAAATAATAGAACAGAACCTTTTGGATATTGGTTAAATCTTTCATGGTTTTCTTTTTTAGTCATTCCAACTTTATAAACATGCTCTTTTGTCTTTATAAACTCTCGTTCTTGTAATAAATATATATATTGTGACATCATAATAGTATCGTTCATTTATAGTTATTGTTAAATAGATTTTATATTATTTTGTTTCAATTTTATATTTTATTCGTTAAATTACTTAAAAATAAAATATTTAGGAATATTATAAGGATGTCTATAAAAGAAAAACCGCCTGACGACTTTTTCAAAGGAATTAAATTTTCCTTGAAAAGTGTCTTAAAACATCCTGATATAAATACACCAAAAATTACAAATGCTGTTATTCTTTGTAATAAAATAGTAATTAATGTTTTACTTTTTATGAAATTATATTTATTGAATTACTATGAAACAAATAACAATTTACCAGTTATAGATAAGGTATTTGTGAATTCGTGTATGAAAATTATGTGTAATGAAAAACCACAAGGCAGACCAGCAAAGAAAGAAATTAAGGAACTCAAAGATAATCTAACTGCCTTTTACAAAACTGATTTTGAACCACTTATTCAAAAGGATACACTTGAATATACACATATGAATACCATTTTAGATTATTTAACAATTGATATTCTTACTATGTATGAGAATAACATTAAAAATCATTTTGTAGAATATGTTGAACGATATGTAAATGTGGTTTGGAAAAAGAAGTTTATTGTAAGCAAAATAAGGAAAATGAATATTACCAAAAAAGAAAAAGATGCAAAAATTAATAAATTATGTAATCAGTTAAGAAAAATCAAAAATGATTTATTGAATGTTGAAACAACACAATACAAATCTCATAATTCTTACCATACATGGATTAATCAACAAAAGAAACACATTATACCTGTTAAAACATTCAAGAAAAATTTATATTATGATTTGATGTGTAGTCCTATGGATTATTTCCATTGTATGATTAAAATGATGAAACAAGTAGAAAAAGAAGAACAAACAATTTGTAATGTATTTCCTATGCGTAATGAAATTATACCAAAACACATAAGATTAGATACAACTACATTAGTACATCTTCTTATGACGAAAAAACAAGGAAACAAAAGTGATTATTTAACAGAAGGTAATTTGAAACGAAATGAAAATAAAATTTGGGAATTCTTTTTTAGAACCGAACGCAAATGTTTCCATAAAAAACATTATGAATTTCACCATATGATAGAAACAGATGGAATTAGTTGTTCTTTGTTATTATTACGAAAGGACTTAATTGGAAAGAAACTACCGATGATGAAAAAAGGAATAAATAATGAAGAATATATTGATGAATTGAAACATTATTCACAACTACAAAATAAGAAAATTGTATCCATAGACCCTGGTAAATGTGATTTAATTTATTGTGTAGATAATGATAATAAAGAGGCAAATAAGTTTAGATATTCACAAGACCAAAGAAGAAAAGAAACAAAGAAAAAGAAGTATTCAAAAATTCAATTGGAATTAAAAAAAGAAGAAATACAAGGCAAAACAATTATAGAATGGGAAACTGAATTATCAAAATTAAACAGAAAATCACTTACTATAACAAAGTTTAAGGAATATATCAAAAAGAAGAGTGAAATAAATGGTATGTTATTCAAGTTTTATGAAAAATATATTTTTAGAAAATTAAGATTACAAAGTTATAGAAATACCAAGAAAAGCGAACAAAAAATGTTAAACAATTTCAAACGCATTTTTGGTAATGAAAAAGAAGTTGTAGTTTGTTTTGGTGATTACGAACAAAAACAACAAATGAAATACAAGGAATCAACCAAGGGAAAGGGTATGAGAACTTTGTTTAGAAAAGCAGGTTTTCAAACTTATTTGGTTGATGAATTTAGAACCAGTTGCAAATGTTCCAAATGTGAAATAGGTATTTGTGCGAAAAATATGGTAATGGAAAATCCAAGACCATACAAAACAGGAAACATTATCGTCCATGGACTGATTTGTTGTAAGAACGGATGCGGTTATTGGAATAGAGATGTGAATGGAGCAACAAATATTTATAAAATTGCTTATAATGCGATAAATAATAAAGACAGACCAAATTATTTATCAAGAAGCAATAACTCATCAGGGTTTTTAGAAGAATTCCCAAAATCAAAATTTACATGCCTTGAAATAGGCAAACCTTGAAGTATCCTTTCATTTTATACAGAAAGGTGCGGTTTTAAATCTTCAAGGGTGTAAATATTGTGAAGGTTTCGACAGTGATACAAATTGTGGTGTTTCATTTACACACGATGCGTTAAATTTAAATTCTGTCATAAATTCATAACTATAATTTATAATTATGTTAAAGTCATAATGATGACCTCTTCCTGCTTTAGGAATACAATGAATATTATCAAGACAATCTATGCCTTGTTCTTTACATAATTTTTGTATATATGTGTCAAGTTCTAATTTTAAGTTGCGCCATCTTAATGATAAATTGTAATATTGTTCTGGAATTTTATTGTTTAATATACAGACAATAATATTTTCTCTCTGTTTATTATTACTATCATTTTCTGCTTTATATTTTTTCTTAAACACATCAATGTCACGTAAATGTATTTTATTATTATTAAATAAAATAGGTTCTAATTTATTTATATTTTTAATCCATATGCGTATGTGTTTTTGTATAGTTTTAATTTCTTCACAATTACATTTTTCTTTCCATAACTTGGCGTGACAACAATCTGAAACTAATTTTGATATAGTTTTTTCTATTTGTTCGGAAGACATTTTGGTGTGTTTGTGTGTTATAGACACACGCATCCAAAATGTCTCATTTTTTTTAGTCTGAGGGTTAATATTATATATCATATAATGTATGGTATATAATTGTCCAGTATGTCTGTTAGACCCTTTATCACATTCTTTAACTAAAATTTTTGAAAAGGAAAATACTTATTACTTTTACACTTGTCCATCAAAAGCAAAATTATATTTTGATACAACAGGCATAATAAATCATTACAATGGTGTGTTGAGTGAAATGCCAGAAAATAAAAAATGGATTTGGGTTTTTGACGGAACTGATTTTGGATTAAAACATTTTCTACAAATAGAAGTAGCAAAAGAACTATCAAAGCTCATTTCACATAAATTTAGTAATAATTTAGAAAAAATAATAATAATAAATCCGTCCAGTTATGTGTCGCCAATTTATAATATTATTAAACCATTTTTAAACAATAAAATTAAATCAATTGTTGAAATAAATAATAACATTCAAACAATTAATGACCTCTTGACGGAAATCCTGTGCCAGTATAATGATTATAATTGTCTACACAGTTAGTGCAATTTCGCAAGACAACATCGGGAGAACGGTTAGCTAGTGCTAATTGACTCGATGGAATATTAATGCCAGACACTTGATAAGTAGGTGTCATTGGCATATTATTTTGGTACTGTGAGTAACCTCCGTGTTGTCGTCTGCGACGGCGACGTCTTGTTTTTTTGCCACCAGCAAGTCTTCTTGACGCACTTCTAGACGCAAGTCTGTGTCTAAGTTTCTTTTTAAGACTTTTCATTTTTTTACTTCCTGCTTTCATCTTCTTATAATGTTTAGTGATATTTTTAATTTTTTTTTTAAATTTTTTTGCTCCGCCCTTGAAATTGCAAATTCCAGGGACGATTCCTGCCGCAGCTTGTATATTATCTTTTGACCCTGCTAAACCAGGAAGTCCAGATATTTGATTACTACTAAAACTGCCAGAATAATTTGAATTAGTTCCATTTACATAAGGACTAGTATTATAAGGATTTACATTAGCATATCCTAAGTTAGAAGCTTCCGACATATATATAATAGATATAATTTTATTTCTTTCTATTTTGATGATGTGTTTTATAAATATGTTCCAATTCATTGCTGGTTACAATTTTAATGTGCTTGTCTGCTAATTTAATTGGTGTCCATTTTTTGAATTTGTGATTAAATCGACAAACAAATTTATGAGACATTTCTAAATTAACAAACCTTGCGACATCTTCATTTTCAAACTCTTCTTCATCATCACTTTCCTCTAAGGCATCTAAATTGTTATTTTCTTTTATAAATCTAAATAGGTTATTCATCATTACACTTGTATTATAATCTGGTATATTAGCGATAGAATGAATTTCTTCCTTAAAATGTTTATTTAAACAATACAAGTTATATATATCATTTTGTATGTCAGGTTTTATCAAAAATACGACATCCCTCTGTGAAACAAATGTTTTCTCTCTAATTTGAGGTGTAGATTTCTCTCGAATTGACGTAGGTTTTTGATTTATGTAATTATAATATGTAATAAACAAATAATTATTTGTTCTGTTATATAATCTATATTGTATAGAGTTAATTTTGTATTTAACATTTTTAATTTTATATTCTAATTCCTCATTTGTTTTACACATTACTGGTAATCCAAAAACAACAAAAGAATTATTATATGACATTTGTTTTAAATCAAATTTTAATATATTTGTGATTTTTTCCATTTTAATTTGCCAGTTCTCTCTTATAATAGGTTCGCCTTTATAACTAAATAAATCTTCTATGCTAAAAAAACGATTATCTAAGCAATGAAATAATGTTCCATAAAGTATAGTACCGTAAGAGAGTTCATTAGAAAAACAAGCATTCACGTGTTTAATATTATTAATATTTTTGTCACACGACAATTCCATAATTAAACATGTTGGTTTGTCATTTATGTATGTAAACCATGCGAAACATTTTGTACCATCAGGAATTATCATAAACATATCAGAATTATAAACCTTCTTATGTGTTATATTTTCATAAGAAAGTTTTATATTTGGGAAATCCGTAAGAAGTTCTTCCTTGTTGAAACGCTTAATCATATTATATGAAATATCAATAAATCTTTATATTATTTATTTTCATTATAAAGTGAGTATGAATCTGTATTTGACATTAAATCCAATGAAGATATATTGGTTCTACTATTATTAACAGAAGAGTGCAATTGTTTTTTTAAAAAGTTTTTTAATTCTCCCTTCATATTTGTTTCTTCCTCTTTAGGTAATAAATCGATTAAACTATAATCAGTTGTAGAAGTTTGGGGTTTTTGTTGGATAACATTAAACATATTTTCATATTTTTGTGTTGATGTATTTACTAAATCCTTTATTTTTGGAACAGTTAATGTAGACTTAAAAAAATTTATTAAATAATGAACTAAAAATATTAAAGCAATTGATACAAGTGTAACTTGGATAATCCAATATAGCATATAATATTATGATATTAGTTTAAACAAGATAAAAACTCAATTAATTCATTTTTAACTAAAGAATCGTTTATATTAGTTTTGTCTGGCAATTCAAAATATACATCAGTAGGTGAAATGCCGTATTCATTGCTAATTCTTTTATAAAAAAGTTTATCATCTAACACTTCTCCCTCTATAACCATTTTAATTGTAGAATTTTTATTTATTTTAAAAAAACATCTCTTTATTTTTCTAGAAATATGTTGATTGTTTATTTGGAATACATTTTCGTCTGTGTAATATGAGTTGTCAATTATCAATGAAAATGATTCTAGATAATTATCAATTGTTTTTATGTTGTTGTCGTGGGGCATTAACCTTTTTGAAGATGAATTATTTATTTCATATATTCCATCAATTGAATAAATTAGTGTGCACGTTTCAGAATTGATATAATAATTGTTAATTGTTTTTAATAGTTCTGGTAAAGCATCTAAATTTAGATGATTAATGTATATTTTCATTATAATATTAAATATATAAAACTATTTAAACCTATTTAACTAATACTCAATAATGGCAAACCATTTGAATATAATTATAGTTGAAAGAATTGGGACATTAAAGACATTAACCATTAAGGATTTTAAATTGGAAGAAATCTATAAAAAATGTGGATTTAAAAAATCAGGTGACTTTATTAAACACGTTGAGTGGAATGTAAAATATGATTCAAAAAAATATTATATTGAAGTTTATGCGAAAACTGATGGACGTTCTGCTTCAGAAAATAAATACGATTTTCCGCCTCCAATTGATACAAAATTGTTTTTTGGCAGTTGTGCTATTTTGGCTCATTTTAAAAATGAAAATGGGAACAAATGTTATACTGATTTAAATTTACCATTGTGGAATAAAATTTATGAAAAATTATTCGGAGGGTTTGAAGATTTGGCTACTACAGCAAAGGAAGATGAATGTGAAGAAGATGAGTTAGAAAATGTTCCAAATGAGAAGAAGACCAAACATGGATATCTAAAAGACGGGTTTGTTGTAGATGATAGTAGCGATGAACTAAGTGGCGTTTACACAGAAACATGTTCTGAAGAAGAAAATGATGATTTTGAAGACAGTAATAATAACGATCTTGACATAGAAGACATTGGTTCAGAATTGAGTGAAGAAACATACGATTATGATTCTGACGATGTAGCCAAATAAAATGAATTATAATAAATCTTCTAAATTAAAAAAAATGATTTCGATTTAAATACAAAATTGTTATATAAATCAATATAATGTCTATTCATAAAATCGATAACCCCGAAAAATTTCGTTCAAATATCAAACAAATGTTGAATGATATATTAAAAGATGAAAAAAATAGCAATAACCTAGAAAAGGGCATATTCAATTACTCGTTAAAGGAATCTGACCAAAATAAAATTGTAAAAAAATGGGATAACAAAAAATTCGTTCAAATTTATATAGATCGTTTACGAAGCATCGTTGTTAATTTAAAGGGTGAAATATTGGAGCATATTAAAGACGGAACAATTAAACCTCACGTTGTTGCTTTTATGACGCACCAAGAACTCGCACCTGAAAAATGGGCTAAACTTATTGAAGCCAAAACAAAACGAGATCTAAATAAATGTGAAACGAATCTTTCTGCTGCTACAGATACTTTTACTTGTCGCAAGTGTAAGGGTAATCAATGCACTTATTATCAACTTCAAACACGTTCTGCGGATGAACCAATGACTACATTTGTTACGTGTCTGCTATGTTCCGCAAGATTTAAATTTTAAATAATTTACCTTTGAATAGTCATTGAATTCGTAACAAAATAACATTTTTTTTCATCCTCAACAGGTTCGGGTTTTTCATAAGAGGGCATAGAAAAAGTTTTACATAAATATTTATAGTAAAATTGTATTCTTGAACACATGATTGTATTTATTATACTCACTCTACTCTTTATATAAAAAAATGATTAATATTTTTATATAATTCAAAATGTAAAATAAAATGAAGACCGAAAACGTATATATTCAAGCGTTAGATAGAGAAATTGTGTTTTACATTGGTAAAAACCAAGATGATAATTTCAATGTTATCGATATGGGCAACGAAAATGATTTATGGTTTCACGCAAAAGATATCCCATCGTGTCACGTAGTTTGTAAAATTCCGGATGATATTGAAAAAAAAGATTTGCGGTATATTATAAAGACAGGTGCTTTATTATGTAAAAATAATACAAACCAAATAAAGAACTTATCAAAAATACCATTTGTTTATACAAAACTTAAAAATGTTATAAAAATGTTGGTTAAAGGGCGTGTAATGACATTAAATACAAAAATTATTATTTGTTAGAAAACATATTTATTAGACCGTCCGGAAAGAAAAATTCAGTTATGATTTATAACTATGTTTCAAATAATGTTCTTTTATAAAATATTAGAAATTGCATTAAAATTAGTTTGGTAAAAACATTTTCTTGTGATTATATGTGTTAAGAACTTTATTTATTTTTTCTTTTTTTATTCCTTTTAGTTTTTTTGTAATTTCTTTTAGTTTTTTTTGTAATTTTTCTTTTTATTTATTTTTGTTTTTCGATTATATCCACCATAATTTGTTTCTGTACGGTTGAGCAGTCTTATCTCTCTACCAGAATGTCCCACTACAACATTACACGTTAAATCAACAATAATTAAATTTTGAATATTTTTTACTTTTTTTAAATGTTTTAAAATATCTGATAACATTATTTCTTGTCTATCTAACCCGTCGTCTTCAAACGGAGCACTGGCAAGTTCAGCAACTAAATCAATATTCGAATCTTCCGTTAATAATGTTGCAGTATTAAAAAATGGGTAAATTTCACTCTTATCTTGCGTAATAACTACAAATGTTTTATCGATCACATTCCCTCCTTCGTTAAAATCGTTAATTTGATACGATCTATTAGCAGCTATCATATAATCTTTGCATCCCTTTTCTTCTTTAGAGGTGGAACCTTGTGTTCTGTTTTTGCCTCGCGGGAGTTCTTTATCATTTGCTATTACAATATCTCGTATAAGCTTACTGCCTTCATCCATATTTGCAACAAATCCATGATTTATAGCATCTTTAATATGTCGGGCCATAATGTCTGCTGATTCAGGGAGTAACATATTACAAACACCTAATATAGTAGAATTAATTTTTTTACATTCATAGGACTTTTAAATGTGGTTTCTAAACCAGCATATGCTCCGTGTGTTGTAATAAATAAAACACTAGGTGGTGAAACAATTGGGGACTCGGTTGATTGGGTAAGACCTCCACCTCTATATTTATTATGTCTTGACATTATAATATAAGATAATAAAATTTTTAGGAGGTTGAAATGTTAAAGGTCAGACGAATTTAAAATGTCAAAGACAACAAGTTTTCGCTATAACTGATGTGGCTAAATATGGGTCAATGTTAGCGCCAGGTCTGCGGTCTTCAAAATAACCATAGCCATTTTTTTTAGTTGCGTTTGGGATACGAACAGAAGTATTTCTTGTTCCAATTCCCCAGGTAAAATTATTGACACATGATGTTTCGTGCAACCCTGTCAATCTTAAATGATTATTTTTACCATACGCAGAAATATGTTCTTCTTGTTTCATTTTCAATTTATCCATACAAGAGAGAATTTTATTGAGTCCTCCCGGTTCTCGCATATCCTTTGTGCTAAAATTAATATGACATCCAGAACCATTCGCATTTTCGGAAAGTTTAGGTGAATAATCAATCGTTGCGTTGTATTTTTCAGCAATTCTTTCAAGCAAATATCTTGATATAATCAACTGGTCGGCTGCTGAAATCCCTTTAGAAGGTCCGATTTGAAATTCCCATTGACCACTTGCCACTTCCGCGTTTATTCCCGAAATTTCTAAACCAGTTGTAACGCATGTTTGAAGATGCTCTTCAACAATAGTTTTTTCTAGTTTATTCGAAACTCCACAATAATGCGTGCCATTGTTTATAGGCTCAAACGTTTGATTGTTAAATCTTATAAAATATTCTTGTTCCAATCCAAACCAACACTGTTCTTTATCAATTTCACTGAAAATGACATTTGCGTTATTTCTGTGGTTCGATGACAATGCTTTATCATCAGAATTGTATGTATCACATAATACTAAAATACACTCACAGTTTGAAAAACATCTAATTGTATCTTTATATATCGCACAAGGTTTTAATAAAACTTCTGTATTGCCGTCAGAATCTGCTTGGTCCGTTGACGAACCATCATAATTCCATTCAGGAATATTGATGATCGAGACAGTTTTCAAGGGAAAAACTCTTGTTTTTGACCTTATTTCATTATTACCACCAATCCAAATATATTCACAGACAACACAATTGCTTTCGTTCATTTATTTTATAAACATTTATTCCTTTAAATGTTTATAAAAAATAATTATTAAGTGTGTTATTTAGAATGCTATCATCTCAAGGTCCTTTAAATTCCAATATTCACAACTGCCACCTGGGATGGGTCTTCTAATGATAAATGGTATTTTCTTTTCTCTCAATTCAAGTTCTGCAATAATATAACTATCAACTATATTTTCTGGAATTTTTACAAGTGGTTTTGAACCTGTTTCGATTTGTTTTGCGCGCTGTCCTAAAATTCTTGCCTTTTCATATTTCGTTAAATAGGGAATAGTTCTGTGAAGGGAGTCAACAATTATATTTTCTTTATTTCTAACTACAATTGACAACTTAGATATTTCGTCATAATTGTGATTCAAACATTCTGGATGAAAATCATTTACATAATTTTTAATTATATCGTTGTCGAATTTTTGCAAATAATTATCATCATCATCATCATCATCATCATCATCATCATCCATTAATTGTGTTGATATTTTATTTGCTCTTTTTATTGGTTCTTTAACAACAGGTTCTCCAGTTTCATCTAATTCTTCATCTTCATCACTTTCACCCTGGCTTTTTTCATCGTAATCGTCTGAATCATTATTTTCATCTGGTTTATCATCATCAGTGTCTTCATCAGAATCAGAAACATCGTTTTTTGGTTTGAATAAGGGTGTTTTTTTTACGTCTCCTATCACAGATTCAGTTTCCGAATCGTCTGAAATAGAATTGTTAGAATTGTCTGAATTGTAATCGTCGTCACTCATTGTTAATATATTAACTAAAGATAGTTTTAATATATTTATTTCAATTTTATTTAAAAATTAAATTATATCATTAAAGGTGCGTTTGCGTCACTATTTATTAATATCATTTGTTTGCCACACAGTGTCACACTCTGAACATAAATAAATGTATTTCATATTGGAATCATCATATCGTATATATATTATTTCTCTTGGTTTGTCACCAGCATTAGTATCACAATCTGGATTAGGACATAAAATTGTATTTACTCGTGGTAATGTTGGGTCTAACTTTGTATATTTATTAATAATGTGACTAAATGATTGTTCAGTTTTTTTTACGTGGGTTTTAGATACACAAACATTTTCTATAGCAAGCAATTTATCTTCGTTTCCACATTTACGACAATAATAAACCAGCTTATTTGGGTCATCGCCATTAATGCGTATGTAATACATATTAGAACAGTTGGAACAGAAATGCATTTTTGATATACTATAAATTTATAAAATATATTTCTATTTCATTTTTCTTTTAAATAATAAATATATAATTTACATAATCTCCATTATTTGTTTTGTTTGTTTTATTTTTTCAATAAGATTACTATAATCAACATTAATTCTCATAGAATAAAACCCTGTTCTAAATTCCTTTGAAACCCCTTTAAATGTTTTTAATTTATTTTCAGAAAATTCAAGCAAATTGTCGTAATTTTTTAGAAAATTATCTTTAATGTTAGGATAGAAATTTTCGAAAAATGGGAAAAAAACGCCTGGTTTTTTTTGAACTATATCACATACAGCAATATTAATGTTAGAATAAAAAATTATCTCATTATATGGTTTCATGTCGGCGTGTTTTTCACTAACGCCTGGCTCGTTTAATAATGGGTCACTCGAAAGCAAACTACAAAGTGTTAAAAGAACTGTATTAATGCTTTGACAAGATGTCCATTGATCTCCGCGCCAGGTATTTAATAAAGAAACGCACACTTTTCCAGATGTATATAAGTTGGGATTAAACCTAATATTGTCACCATTTGTGCAATATGTTACTTTCGGTGGACTGTGTGGATAATCTGTTGGATAATTTAGTTCGAAAAAATAGTATCCGCCAAAATAAGGTGTTTCAGAAGGTCCTATTATTAAGGCATACCCTTTCATAATATCCGCATCATCGTGAATATAATATATACCGTTTTCAGTAAGAGGATTTTTAATAATATATTTAACATCCTTCAATAATCTGGAAATTGTTTCTTTTTTAATAAATGTAGTCATTTATTTGTTTATGGTGTAATTTTTAAACCGTTTTCAAAGTATAATTGCTCTAAAATATACTTGAATAACAAGGTCCAAATCATATCATTGTTACTAATAAATAAAAAAATGAAATAGAAAAATGTAGATATAGTATATTAATAATGACAACAAATATGACATCTATGTCCCAATTTAAAGATTTGAACGAATTTTTGGCAAAGCATAGTGCTAAGAAATCAGGTGAAAATATAGGTTTCACGCATACAAGAATTGGAGATAAAGAACAAAATATATTTGCGGGCTCGTATGTTATACCTAACGAAGAGCTTCCAACATTTTATAGTTTATACTATGATAAAATTTTCAATAAAAAAAATAAAGAATATTTAACCGAGAGACAATTAGACGTTGGTGGTCCAATGGCGGTAGATTTTGATTTTAGATATAATTATGATGTAGATAGAAGACAACATACGAGTGAGCATATAAGCGATATGGTATGTGAATATGCTTTAATATTGAAAGAGTGTTATATTATAGAACCAAATAAACCGTTTAAAATTTATATTTTTGAAAAACCAAATGTAAATAGGTTATCGGATGGGTCGTTAACAAAAGACGGAATACATATGATAATAGGAATGCAAATAGATCATACAATGCAACTCTTAATTCGTGAGAAAATGTTGAGTAAATTAAGCGAAACTTGGGATGGTCTTCCATTGACGAATTCGTGGGATTCGGTATTGGATGAGGGAATTAGTAGGGGAAAGACAAATTGGCAGCTATTTGGTTCAAGAAAACCCGGTAACGAAGCATATGAATTAGCACATATATATACAATGACAATTGATGGTGCTGATGGAGAATTTGAAATGAACGAAGAAGAGGTAGCCAAATTTGATTTAAAGAACAACTTAGAAAAGTTATCGGTTCGTTACGATAAAAATCCAAAGTTTGAAATGAACCCTAGAATTATAGATGATTATAATTCCCGGATACAGAATAAAAGCCCTAAAATTAAAAAAGCATCAAGTAAAATCAAAATGAATTTAATTATAGAAGATGACAATGAGAACCCTGAAGAAGATTTTATATCTATTAATGAAATTATAGATAAAGATACATTGGACAAAGCAGTGAATTTAATGTTAATGCATTTAAAAACCAATGAATATGAAATAGCAGAAACACATCATTTTACTCAAGCCCTGCCCGAAAAATATTATGAACCTGGTTCGCATTTATTAAATAGACAAGTTGCGTTTGCTTTAAAACATACAGACGAGAGATTGTTTATATCTTGGATAAAATTAAGGAGCAATGCTTCTGATTTTGATTATTCAGCAATTCCTGATTTATATTGTCAATGGAAGAAATTTCACAGAACAAATCAAGATGGTGTTAAAATAACACGCAAATCAATTATGTATTGGGTTAGAAAAGAAAATTTCACTGAATATGAAAAAATAAAGCAAACTACTATTGATTATTATCTTGAACAAGCGTTTGAAACAGGTACAGAATATGATATGGCTATGGTATTAAAGCAAATGTATAAAGATAAATACGTTTGTGTGAGTTACGATAAAAAGGGGATATGGTATCAGTTTAAAAATCATAGATGGGTTCCAGATAAGGGATTGAGTCTTAGGTCTAAGATATCAGAAGAATTGTATGCTCTATTATCTTCAAAAGGCGACCAAATGGCAAAAGAAATGTGTGAATATCAAGAAGATGATGAAAGAAGAATATTTATTCAAAAGAAAGCTAAACTTGTAGGTGAAATCAGTATAAAATTGAAGAAGACTACTGACAAGGATCATATTATGAGAGAAGCAGCTGAAATATTTTATGATGGAGAATTTATTAGGCACATGGACACTAATAAATATTTGATGTGTTTTAATAATGGAATTGTTGATTTTGTTAATAAGGTTTTTAGAGAAGGATATCCTGAGGATTATATTACTAAGACAACAAAGATTAATTATGTCCCTTTTAATGAGAATGACGCTGAATTTATGAAAACAGCTAATGAAATTGATGAGTTTATGAATAAGCTATTTCCAATTCCTGATTTAAATCGTTATATGCGTGACCATTTATCATCTTGTTTAATCGGTGCGAATAAAAATCAAACATTCAATGTTTATCACGGCAGTGGTAGTAATGGAAAATCTATTATCGCAGATTTAATGTCAGTAACATTGGGTGAATACAAGGGCACAGTTCCTATTACTCTTGTTACTGACGTGAGAGGTAAGATTGGTGGCACATCGGATGAAGTATTAAAACTGAAGGGTGTAAGATATGCGGTAATGCAAGAACCTTCCAAGGGTGTAAAATTAAACGAAGGTATTATGAAGGAACTCACTGGTGGAGACCCAATTCAAGCAAGGGGGTTGTATTCTGAATCCGAAATATTCGACCCGCAATTTAGTTTGGTAGTTTGTACGAATAACTTATTTGATATTGAGAGCAATGATGACGGCACTTGGAGAAGAATTAGAAAATGTGATTTTATGTCAAAATTTATTGACGAAGGTGAAACTCATACTGATGATACTAAATATGTTTATGTTAAAGATAAAGGGTTGAAAGACAAATTGCCTAATTTGGCGCCTGTTTTCGCAAGCATGTTGGTTAAACGTGCTTTTGAAACAAATGGAATTGTTGAGGATTGTGAAACTGTTGTCAAGGCATCGTCTAAGTATAGAAAGGGTCAAGACCATATTTCCGCATTTATTAGTGAGAAAATTGTTAAAACCGACAATTCAAAGGATAAAATTGGTAAAAGAGGTTTGCAAGATGGTTTCAAGCAATGGTATGAAATTACTCAAGGTTCCAGAAAAGGGCCAAAGGGTGAGGAATTGTTTGAATATATGAATAAAAAATTCGGACAATGTAAAACTACTGGATGGCATTATGTTAAATTTGTTGAACCAGATGAAGAAGAAGAAGATATAATTGCAGAGTTATAAATTTAAAATATTAGAAGGTTTGAAAATTTAATATTTTACACCTTTTCACATTTCAAACGCCAATTTTATTATAATAACATAAGTCATTATCTACATATATATGTATATTTTTATTTTTATCATAGCATTCTTTAATATAGTAACCATCTGCATCATATCTATTTAATATCCATTTTATATTTTTACATAATTTATAAGGCATTATAACCATAGCCGTATCAATGTGATTAACATTTATATTATTACCTTTTATTCTATTGTATTGATTAAATGTATATATTTTATCATTATCAATAATGTTCAATAATTTATACATATCCGGATGGAATATATTGTCATCATCTAAATAATATATTAAAGTATCTGGATTTGTAATTTTTGTTAATGCAAAATTTCTTTGTGGATTTCCGGATATGCCTTCCCCTTTAAATACATATTCTTTAATTTTATTATTTTCTTGATTTTCAAATATGTTTGGGTTATCTGTTATTTTACTGCCATCATATACAATAATCCACTCTTCTATATATTCAAAATTAATACTTTTTTTAATTTCTAATAAATTATTAACTCTATATGATGGTGTTATTATTGTTAATTTATTTGTATTTTTAAAAATTGGTTCATCTCCGCCTTTTATTAAAACAAATAATTTATCATTATTCCATCCTGTTGAGTTTTTATTATTATGGTCTAATTCAACAAAATAATAATCTTGAAAGTTTTTTAATATAGGGGTTAATCTATCAATATAATTAGTTTCATTATATGATTTAAATATATCTTCAATAATTAACATTCCTCCCGGTTTTAAATATTGATAACTATTTTCAATCACTCTTATTTGGTCTTCAAATTGATGTGTTGTATCTTCAACTATAATATCATATAATAAATTTAATTCGCTGAATGCTTTTGCAATACTATCTTTATTGGTTACATCTATATTGGCAAGTGTTATTCTGTCATTATTAAAATTATGTTTAAATTTATTTATTAAATTATCATTATACTCAAACCCATATATTTCTGCATTTTTAAAGTATTCATTCCACATAAGTAATGAAGCACCATCTAATATACCTAATTCTGCTATTTTTAAAGGTTTATCCTTTTTATTTTTAAATAATCCATCGTAAAATAATGTATATGGATGACAATGTCTATGGTCAGTTACATTATTTCTTTGAGATGTTTTATCCGTATCATATTTTTTTCCAATTTCACACAATTCAGATGAATTATTTAGGTAGTTAATTTTTAGACTTTTCATAATATAATATATTAATAATATATTATTATATAGAACGCATTATTTTATTTTTGATATAGTAAAAATCGGCATTTGAAATGTTAAAAGGTTTAATAATTTTTTTCGGCATATACATTTGTCGGTAATAGATTATATAATTTATAAGCTAAATTAATTATACTGCCTAAAATTCGTGTGGAAAAAAATGGAAGCAATGCGAACCCCAAAAAGGTAGCGATTTTTTTCTTTAAATCAGTTTGTGGTTGATATAACATTGTGAATACTACAAACGCTATAAAACAAATGATATAAATTATAAGAAAAATGTAATAATAAAAACCTTTTAATCCATAAATTTTTTGGTCTTCATAATAGGTTTTTCTCTCGTTAGTAAGAATATCACTTGATTCTTGTTTTAAATTTTTAACAAGTTCAACGTTTTCTGTTTTATATTTCAAATAAAGGTCAACAACATTTTTAAAATTTAATAGTAATCCGTGATATGTTTCTATTTGTGTTTTAATTTCTTGAGAGTCAGTTTTGAAAAATTCGATGAATTTATTAGATATTTCTTCTGCTTTTTCTTGTAATTGTTCATCAAGCAACTCATTGTAAGCAGATTTACCCTGTGTAAATGTAATGTATTTTTCTTCTGACAATTGAACCTGGCTTGGCGCTGAAGCTAAATTAGACTGAGAATTTAAAAAATCTTGCTTAAGTTTATCTGTTTTTCGTTGTTTTTTACAATGTGAATTACATAATATAGCATCTGACGCTTGACTAATTAATGTATTAAATTTATTTACGTCTATTTGTTTATTCATTACTATATTATACAACTATAAGAATTTAAAAAGTAAAATTATTATAGTAAAATTATTGATTAATAAAACTATTGGATTGTGATTCTTGAATATTTCCTATATTTACATCATCTTTGTATTTACCATATTGTTTTTTAGTTAAAACATTATTAACCATTGATTCTGTAGTGAAACTTTCAGTTACGGTTGAAGTTCCAATACATTGGTTTATGCTGTCATCCCACGTTTGACCACTCGAACAACAATTAGCACCAACACAAGTACCATAATCTCTTGATGATGACACCCAAGGGTCACTAGTATCTGTGGTAGTTGAAGTTGTGGTTGCTGCGTTGGGGTCAAAATAAAAATCATACTCTTGATAGTTCATGTTGTCGCGTGTTATAATGGAAGCATAACGTGTCCACATAAAGTACGCACCAATCAAAGATATTATTCCAACCAAAATATTATAAATTGCGTTAGGCAATATACCCTTTGACTTTAATAATGTTAAAATGATTACGGGGACCAATGTAAAAATAATAATTTTCATTAATTGAGAATGTTCGGCATATTTATCGCCATAATAATCATTAATCTCAACAAGTCTTATTTTGTTATTTTTTTCTTCTTCTAAAAGTTGCAATCGTTTTTTAGATCTATTTAATTCACTCTCTACAATTCCTATAGCCGCACTTTGCTCTTTTAAAGTGATTGCTGAAGAATTTAGCGCATTTCCATAAAAATTATTTACACCACTCAATGTTGTATATAAATTTATACGCATATTAGTGATGCGGTTCATTTTTTCAATTATCTTTTCTTGTTGCTGTGGGGTTAAATTAGTATTTGTTTCTAAACTAGTAAATAAATCTTGCTCAATTTTCTGTAATGATTGAATGTCATTCAATATTTGCTCGTTGTTTTGTGAAATATTTGGTAAATTAGACATACTATATAAATTATAACAAGATAATTAAATATTAAAACGATAATTTATTCATTTTGTCATATTGGTTTTTGATAACCTTCTTTACAGTTTTTCCCTTTAATGCTTTCTTTTTCTTGTTTTTTGTATTTCTTTTTTTATGATTTTTTCTTAGTTTACGTGTTTTTTTAGATTTTTTTCCACCAGCGGTTTCTCTAAATGTTAACATTCCTGATGGTTTAAATAGGTCATCATTAAATAGTCCAGTAGTCTAGCTATTTCTTCCTGATATATTCATTGTGATTAATACTGTTCCTGCCGCTAATATACTCCAAAATAAATATTCATAATTTTTTTGAAGAACAGTAATATCACTGTCATTTAAAATATTTTCAACAGTTCCTGTATTAATGTTTTTAATATTGTTATTGGTTTTCTTGAAATCTTTTAAATACTCTCCTAATCCTTCCATATTTTTATTGGATTGATTATTCAATGAGTTCGTTCCAGAACTAAATTTATCTGTGTAGCCGTTAATTTGACTTGTTAACAAATTTAATTTATCTTGAAGTGCTGACAATTGTGTTTTTTGTGACGTTGTAGCATTTGCCAAGCCATATGAATTGTCAAGTTCCCCACCAGCTGTATAATTTTGATATAATATAGAATCTATATTATTTACTTTAGATGAAACACCTGTTGGTGTTGTTATTGGTGTTTTACCTCTTATGTATAAATCAGATTGTGAATTTACTTGTTTCTCTCCATTAGGATACATACCGGAATTTTTAGGATAACATACATCATTAATAAATGAAAATCCTGCGCAGTCTTCGTTGTTATTGCACGTAGTTTCACAAGATTGAACGGTAGCATTTCCATATGATGCATTAGCTATATCATTTCCACTACTCTGATAACCAGCTATTTTAGTATATTTTTGTGAATATTGTGTGTTACTCGCTGGATACGAATGCAACTTTGAATCCGAATCAATGTAAGCAAGATTGTTTATATTTTCAGGGTATCCAACTTTACCAATGTTATACAACGCATTTGCTCCAACACCACCACCAGTGTTACCGTCAGACATTTTTTGACAATTTTCACTCGTCCCAAACGTATACAACCCAAGTTTCCCGTTAGCGTTCATTATTAATGCTATTCTACCGTCTTTTGAACCGACAAAATCGCCTGCTGCCAAAGTTGAACCATTTGCTATCCAATTTTGACCATATTTTCCATTTACAGCCGAAAATTTCGAATTTGCGGATTTTTGTTTTCCTTTAGTATTTGAACACCATATTTTACCTTGGTGGTCCTTAGGACTGGTTCCTCTGTAAAGACACATATTTCCATTGTTTTTTAAAACCAAAAAATAATTGCTGGTTGTTTCAGAATTATTAAAAATAGCGTTTGAACAACCACCTCCAGATGGTGCGTTATTTGCTGTAGTACAGTTAGTTGCTTTCCCCATAGACATTCCTTGTGTTATATCGTTCCCAACCCAACATTTCCCTGAGCCGTTCGGTTGAGTATTTTGCAAACCAAAATATGACCAGTTGCCTTGTGTAGCAGCATCCTGACAAGTTTCATATGTATTCCATCCAGATATTTTAGTAGGCAATCCTCTACCGTTTGTGCAATCTTGGTAACAGCCTAAATAATTACTTGGTGTTGCTGGTGAACTGTCTGTCGCAAATACAGAAACACCTGTTGAATCTAAAATAGACAATGAACCCGTATTTGTTACAGTTGCCGTATAACCAGTGTCATCACTTGTGTTTGCTTCATTTGAAGAACTCCATAAAAGAACTCGACTACTTGTAATTATTCCGTTTCCTAAACTTGTAGCAGTAGGTTGACTATTGCTTACACCACAATAACCTTGTGAATTTGTTGGATTTACACCTTGTAGTGAAAAATATTGATACCCGGAATTAATAGCAGCTTCTTTACAACTGTCGTAAGTGTATGTTCCGCTTGCACCAGAGCTATTTAATTGTATATTTTGAATGGCAGTTGAACGGTCACCTGCCGTCCAAGTGCCGATAAAAGACAGTCTATGATTTCCGGTCGTCTGGACTGTAAAAGTTGTTCTATAATTCGCCCATGTTAATGTGGGAGTTACCGTATAAAATGTGTTTTCACCATCTATTCCAATGTCAATTTGATTTGCCAACCCTGAGCCATCACAACAATTCCTACCACATGCACTAAATGTTAATGTATATGTAACACCTGTTGTTAAATTTAACCATCCTGACCATAATTGTTGTATTCCTTGAATAACAGCACATTGGTTCCCTGCTGGATATGGCATTGGTATCCCCCAAGCGGTAGAATTATTAATTAAAACACAGTTAAAATTCCATCCGGGAACAGTGCTTGTATCCCACGATAAATATTTATAACTATTATTTGCGATTTCAGATTCAGCAAAATTACCATTCTGCAATGTCGTTTCTTCTGGAGGGGAACCGCCTATAAAATCCATTAAAGGACTACTTACATTGTCAGCATAACATCCTTCATATTTTACATTAGGTTTATCTAATAGATTATTTACAAATACATTTACACCTTCGTTTCCACAACTTTGTCCGGATTCCATTGGTGTACCAACGATTAAAGAAGGTGTAGTTGAAATGCTTGAGCCCACGCTATTAACATCACCGCTGCCATTTACAGTAACATAAGGCGTTTTTGGACAACCATTTTTCCCAGCGGTGTTATTGTATATGGAATTGTTATCGGCTTTTGGATATAATTTGAATACACCTTGTTTTGTTACATAACCACATTCTCCTCCAGAAAGACATACATTTTTATCTAAATATGGATTTTTTGGATTAACTCTATCTACATAATTAGTAATATTGCCGTTTATCGTAGTCATTAATGTTTGGTATTCGGTTAATGTATTTTGATATTCGCTCTTTAAGTTAGTTATTGTTTGTTGTTGTGAAGAAAAATCATTTTTATTAAGTAAATGGTTTGTTTGTTCAGTTAATCCATTTTTATTTAATTCCAAGCCTTCAAACCCTTCAACCAAATTGCTTTTTTTTATTTTTTTTTCTAAATTGTTTGAGATTGCGTTTTGATATTTTTTAAATTTTACACCTTGCATTAATCCCGGACTGTGTTCTTTCTTTTTAATATCTGTTTTACATTCGCTTGCGTTGTCTATAACAGATTTTGGTTTTAATAAATCATTGAAATTAGAAAATAAATTTTCTATACTTGTCATATTAATATAATAAGATACAATAATTAAATTATATTAATTTTATTTGTTTAATAATTTCCATAAATATTATTTTTTATAAATATAAAAATTGCTAACAATGCTAATAACACCGGTAAAATTTTGTATAATTTGTTGAGAGAAATTAACATCTTATTACCTCCTCCACTTTGCGAACTATCAAGTGAAAATTTTAAAAATAAAAAAACTAATAAAATGGTTATAAACAATAAAGCAATATAACTGTAATAATTTGACGTTGTGTTTATATTACCATTATCGTATGCTCTGTTTAATGTTTCATATTCACGAATCATTTGTTCAATTTGATTTCTCTCGTTACTTAATGTTTTGTAATTATTATTCATTGTTTGTTCTTGTTCTTCGTTTTCTTGTTGAGATTTTTTAAATGAATTATAATTATTATTAGAGTTGTTAAGCATTTTTTTATTGATTTCTATTAATTTAGTATTCAAATTCTGTAATTGATAACTATAATATATAGCTTCTTTAACAATTGCTGTAGATTTTGGTGTTTTAATAATATTTCCGGTCCCACTTATTAATGTGCAATTATTAGAGGTTGTATTAAATGTTGCCCCAGAACAAGAAGAATTTGTTAAACATTCGGTTTGACAATTGTTGACATTTGTGTCAGATATTGTATTTAACTTATTTTTACCAGTATATGAAGCATTATTAACTGTTTCAAAATTTATATCATCACTGTTAATAACATTCAAATAATTTTGATATGTCTCTTGATATTTAGATATTAACATATTAAATTCATTGCTTAAACTTTGTAATTGATTAGACATATTATATATAAATAAACAGAAAACAATTATTTATATATTTTTCTTATAGTGTAATACAAATTTATTATATAATATTAATGCTAAAATTAAAAACGAACAACCAAAAATAATATAATACGCACTTGTTCCTAATTTTCCTCCAGATTGAATAACAGGCACTGACGATGATGAAACCGAAAACTTGTATAATAAAAATATAACCAATATTGCTATAATCATTAACAAAATAAAGGAATAGTAATTTTGCGATATAGTTATATTTCCTTCTGTTTGTTGCTCATCTAACACTTGATATTCTTTTAACAAACTTTCTATTTGATTTCTCTCTTTAATCAAATCTTTATACTGTTCAATTAAAACATTATTGGAAATATTTCTTTTACCAGTTTCTATATCAAACTGTTTTTCTGCGGGTTTTGTAAGTTTTTGGATTTGTTTATTGGTTTGAGTTAATTTTTCATTGGTATTTTTAACAATTGATAATAATTGAGTTTCTTTTGGAACAATAGCAGTGTCGTTCGAAGTTCCAGAAACAATAGTGCCGTCCCCGCTTCTTAACATACATTTAGATTTCCCATTTGTTAAATTGTATGTTGCTCCACCGCAACCAGTTGTGCTAGCACACGAAGCCTTGCATTCTTCCAATGATTGTGAATCTTGTTGAGATAAACTCGATGTCCCCCAAAAGGCAGCACCCTTAATCGTACTCATCTCTCTCTCTGTTCCTTCTTGTTTTAAATAATTCACATAGTTTGATACTGCTAATTCATATTCAGTTAAAAGATTTTTATATTTTATATTTAGTCTTTCTAAATTTAATATTACTGAATTTTTGTTATCATAATCTTTATTCATATATATATCTATTATGAGAAAACTTATTTACTACGGCATTTATTAAACAATTTATATATAATTGAGGTTGAAGAGAGAAACACTGCTATGTAAAAAAAAATATTAACATTGTTGGGTAAATCGCTATTTGTTCTGACAACACACTGAAGATTTTTCTTACAGTATTTTTCAGATATTCTTCTAATTGAATCATCTGTAGATTTTTTACAACAATTACTTACTTTTTTATTGTTTGAAAACAATGGTAGGTTATTCATAAAAGAAAACATATAAATTTATATATTTTTTCTTTTTAAGTATAAATTTTTAAATGGGTTTTTTTATTTTAGAAATAAAAGTGCCAATTACAGCAATGCTTAAAAATAAAGCCCAATTTCGTAAATATTCTTCGCTATACATATATTTATAGTCTGTAATTAATTCAGTAGCAGCATTATTTTCATTTTCAGCAATTCCCAAACTCTTTTTCAATTTACGATTTCTCTCTTTTTCATTGTGTATCAACTTATCTAAAGAAAATAGTTTAACATTTATTTCGTTTGTAGACGATTGAACGTCGTTTGATAACATAAATAACTCTGAACCTAGTTTTGTCATATTGGCTTTAATATTCTCAAACAAATTTTGATACTCTGGATATTCAGGATTTTTATTAAAAAATACATAATACTTTTTAAAATCATCTAAAATCGCTGGCAATTGTTGATTTAATGTTTTTAATTTTTCCTTAAAAATAACAGGTGTTTTAAAATTATCAATCGAATCTTCATAATTTATATTTGACATTAATATATATAATTATTTAAAATAAATATTAATGCGATGTTAAATATCTTCAAAAGAGAGAAGCAATTTTCTAATATATTGAAATGTTTCATTAAATCCTCCAATTATGTTTCCTTTATGAAAAATAATTGGGAATTGTTTAATTTCTCTCTTTGATAATGTTTCAATAAACAATAAAAAATTTGTTTTATCCTCAATAATATAATCGTCGCAATCTATAATATTAAACAATTGGTTACTGTCTCGCAATAATGTTTTGACTTTCAAACAATAATTACATCCACTTTTGCTATAAACAGTAAATTCAGAATCCGACGGTTTTTGAAATTCCATAATTATCACAAATATTATATTTTATACACAAACTCTATAATAATTTGTTTCAATTGCTGTCTTACTATCTCGTTTAATATTACATACCTGTCCTGGTCTTAAACCAATAACTCTTGCTACTGGGTCAAAACGAGATATGTCTGGAAATTGAATTTTATCTACAATATTATATTTTGTCATAACTTGTTTTACTTCTGATTCCATCATGACCCTATGGAAAGGGACAAGATCGTGCTCAAGTATGTTGAATTGTAAACGCTTTATGCTTTCAACAACTATGAAAATTCCTTCGCTTTCCCAAATATGTTTTAGTTCATTAATTAGTGTTTCGTTAGGGTCGTCCTTAATTATTATAAATAATGTATCTGTTTTTTTTAGTGTTTCGGTTAATACAAATAAATCATCAATCATTTCTTGAAGATTTTTTGGTGCTGGTCTAGATGTTAAATAATATCTAATGTATATTTTTTTATTAGGGTTTTCTTGAGTAATATTTTCATCGCTTGTTTCTAATAACATATCGAGTTGATTATTTAGTTTCATTGAATTGACCTCATTGATACTAAAATTGGCATAATCATTTACATTATAACCCTGTTTTTTCATTAGTTCCAAAACAACCTTTCTGGAATTGTAGATATGTGAAATTAAAATGCTTGAGTTTTTGTTCGCCATTCTTATAATATAATATAAATATTATCATTTATTTTTATTTCATTTTTATTTATAATTGTATTTTTTTTGTTTCGGTCATTGTATCTTCATTTTGTCGTTCAATTATTATTTTTTTTACTCCATCATCTGTGTCTTCTTTATTTTCTTCTTTCTTTTCTTCTGGAACATCTAAAATGTTTGGGTTTATAACTATTTCTTTTCCATTCGGCGAACCAGGTGGTGTTTCAGATGGAGTTTCGGGGACGAGAAATGCGTTTTGCTCATTATTGTTAGGTTGTGTTTCTGTCGGTGAATTTGGATTATAAGCAGGTGAGTTTGGATTATAAGCAGGTGAATTTGGATTATAAGCAGGTGAAGTTTGAATATATGGTGGCGAATTTGTGTCATTTTGTGGCGAATTTGTGTCATTTTGTGGCGAATTTGTGTCATTTTGTGGCGAATTTGTGTCATTTTGCGGTGAGTTTGCTGGATATTGATATACATTTTCTGGTGATTTTGAATGATTAGAATATGGATTTCTATATTCATCATACTGACGTTCTTTGGATGGAGAAACGGGTTTAATTTCAGGATTATAATCAGTTGAAGACGTATTAATATTAACAGGATGTGGAATTTCGCGTTTGTCATCAAGAATTGGATAATTATTAAGTGGTAAATCAATCTTTCTTTTAACATTGTAATTAGCATCCCTAATAACTTTTACAATCGGCTCATTGCTATTCAATAATTTATTTATATTATTTGAATAAGACATGCTTAGAAGTTGGTCAACATTTTCTTCAGTAATAATGCGCATTTGAACATTCATTACTTGTAGCTCTTGCATTAATAATTTAAAAGCATAAGGAACCTTTAAAATGCTAAATGAACGCCCAAATCTACTAATAGTTGTAATGCTTTGTGTTCCATCATTATTAATGTTAAATTTAATAGGTCCATCAACTGCTGGACTCAAGAAGATATTTTGAGATTCATTATAAATAGAAATTGCGCCAGATTTATTACAAACCGCAATATAATAATCCTTATCCTTCTCTCCTCTAACTGTAAAGGATTCGTTTAAAAAATATGACATTCCGTGAGCCAATACACCGTCGCGTTCCATTTCTCCAATTCGAAGACCACCGTCATTCGCACGACCTTGAACCGGTTGTCTTGTTAAAACAGTATTGGGACCGCGCGCACGATAGTTGATTTTATCTTTAACCATGTGTTTCAAACGCATATAATATGTTGGTCCAATATAAATATCAGCAGCTAATTGTTGTCCTGTCATTCCATTATATAAAACCTGGTTGCCAGATGAATTAAATCCAGACTTAACAAGCATAGGCGCATAAGTAGAAAAGTTAGAACCCTTTACTTGAAATGCGGTACAATCGCCAAATGCTCCATAACTGGTACACGCTTTACCTAACAATGACTCAACTATTTGTCCAATAGTCATACGAGACGGGATAGCGTGTGGGTTAATAATTAAATCGGGTCTAATACCATCTTCAGTAAAAGGCATATCGTCTTCAGGAATAATAAGACCCAATGTACCTTTTTGTCCAGATCTAGAAGCCATTTTGTCACCAATCGCAGGAATACGTTCTTCTCTCACTCTTACCTTAGCAACATTAAATCCTTCTTCTCCAAGAGTGATAAATGATTTATCTACGTATCCTAACTGACCTTTTTTGGGCTTAACCGAATCATCAGTCCAAGCATCTTTAGAAGAGAGACTGGAATTAATTTTTCCAATTAAAATAGTTTTATCATTCAGTTCCGTATTTTCCTTTACTAATCCGTAATCATCCAAAAAACTATAATCATAACCCTTTTTCTTGCCTGTTACCGCATTTTTTTCAATGCTTGCAAATTTTGAATTTGTCATACCATTTATTTTAGAACTTTCTTCGTGATCTTGATAAGATGAATAATAGGTTGTTCTAAATATTCCACGTTTTACAGCACCTTCGTTTATTAAAATAGCATCTTCAACATTGTAACCTGTATAAGACATAATAGCTACAATGGCATTAATCCCGTATGGTTGTTCTTCATTATTTACATATTCTAAGTATCTTGATTTAATTAATGGTGTTTGTCCATAATTTAATACAACTCCCATTTTATCAATACGCATTTGATAATTAGAATGATAAACAGAAACCGCTTGTTTGCTTTGACCACAAGAGAAAGAATTACGAGGCAATGGGTTGTTTTCTGGATAAATAACCATATTTCCCATAACTCCAAGAATTAATGATGGATCTATTTCCATATTAGTATACATATTGTTCTTTTTTAAGTCATCTGGTGTAGTAGCGATTAATAATGTTTCCTCTTCAGAAGTATCGACATAATCAACAATAGATTTAAAATGTTGAAATTTTTCTAATATTATTTTTTTATCATTTCCAATGTCTTTATATAGTGTTTTTAAATCATAAATCGCATTATTTTTGGTTTTAAAGTTTTCATCCGTTTTTGGCATAATCCCGGATACAATCTGCTCCCAAGTGATTTTACCATTTTCTAATAAATCGTGAATTTCTCTCCTATCGTAACTTACTTTATTATTGTCAATATAATAAAGCGGTCTTGATAATCTACCAGCGTCTGTATAAATGTTAATTTCATTTTTTTGATAATTAAATGAAACACTTGTGTAAACTGGTATAACACCATTACGTCTATATAACCTAAGCAAATTGACCAATTCAATTGGTGAATCAACTACACCAATCCAGCCACCATTTACAAAAATTTTAGTGCTATTGCCAAGTTGTTCTGGAGAACATTCTAATACGTTTCTCATTGGAGTATTTGTTCGCAACCATTTTACAATCGGAAACGCAGAACTGCCACTTGTTATGTAAGTGCTAATAGACATATGTTTGTGAAGACCAATGTTAGCACCATCTGGTGTATCAATTGGGTCAATAAATCCCCACTGGGAAGAGTTTAAAAGACGAGGACCTACGACCTTAGCACTTGAATCTAATGGTAGATTAATTTTACGTAAATGAGAAATAAATGTATTCCAACTTAGACGATTTAAATCTTGAACCACACCAACACGTTTTGTATGAGAAGCGGAACCCCAATTTCCTTTAAATGCTTTTTTTAAACCTTTTTCCACGAGTCTATCCTTAAAAAATGTTTTAAAATTAGATTCAATTAATGAGATAAAATTATTTTTGTATTTGTTTTCTTCATTTTTGTCTCTAGTTTTAAGTTTTTTTTTAAGTTCTTCATTTTCCTTTCTGGTAAGGGTGGCGTCTTCTTTGTATTCACCCTTGTGATAGTAGTATTCTTCATCAATCTTACGTGTTATATCTTTTTTCTGTATCAAATAATATTCTCTAAATAAATCATATAAGAGAGAACCAGAAAGTTCTACT
>Ga0222715_10000784_pt1 | contig 31590 bp, 35 predicted proteins | sample C33_9DmetaG_FD_165056 | JGI IMG/M metagenome (GOLD analysis project Ga0222715, IMG submission 165056) | Estuarine water microbial communities from San Francisco Bay, California, United States - C33_9D | ecosystem: Environmental > Aquatic > Marine > Unclassified | place: USA: California...
TAATCTTTACAAGACAGCAAGACATACAGTCGACAAGAAAGACGGATTTAGATCTTGGTGGAGTACCAGCAGGAACTTACTTAGTAACCTTGGATGGTCCAACGGTTAGAAAAACATTTAAAATCGTAAAACAATAAATAATTTTTTATTCAATGAATTGACCTGGGATATTAAATTTAGATATATCACACGAGTCTAGTTTTCCAAAATACTTAAATCTATTTTTTGCAATTTTTGAATAAACCCAATCATTAAATTTTTGTGGAAGAAAATTAAATATTTTAAATATTTTAATCCAACCACCAATTGAATCTATAATTTTAAAAACTGCTGTTGATTTAGTATATACCTGATCATTTACCTTAAAAAGAACTGTATCAAATTCATGTAATTCCTTATTTAATTGTTTTAACAATATTTGACCAGACTTACCTTGTAAAGATGAATATTTAAGAGTATTATTTTTATCAAACTTTAAAATTAAGCTGATGGAACCATCACAAAGACCACATAATCCATCATAATAAACTATTTTTTCATTTATAATTTTCATTCGATGTATATTAACTTGGATAAATCTGTTTTGGTTTTGAAAGAATCATAATTTATAACAGCTTTATTTCTTTCTATTGAATCTAAAACACCTATTGTTGAACTACCTTCAATTTTAACTTTATCACCGATTTTGAAATTAACTAATTTCTTCTTTTTAATAGGTTTTAGTTTGTTTCTCTTTTTTTCTTGTCTAATTACTTTTAATTCCTTTTCTAATACTTTTTCAGTTTTTTTAACCTTGTTTTTTTTGATTTTAGCTTTAGAAAAATTTATTTTTTTTCTTTTTGAATTTAATGTATCAACCAGTTTAAGTAAATCTGAAATTAACACTCTTTTTTTTCCATTATTAAAATATCTTTCTGAAATATCATTTAATTTATTACCAACACTAATCATTCTTTGGTTTGAGTCAAATAATTCCTGATAATTTATAAGTTTTGATTTTATTTTATCATTAGTGATATTTAAGCGTTCATTTTCTTTTTTAAATTTATCTTCTTCTAGTTTTAAAGAATCTGTTGTTTTATCTAGTTGAACTCTTTGTTTTTGTAATTTGGCTATAGTAGCATCAAACCTAACTTTTCCTCTTTCAATTTTCTTTTTTGCTCTATTTATAAGGCTATATGGAATACCATTTTTTTCTGCTACTTCAAAAGTAAATGAACTTCCAGCTTGTCCTAGCACAAGGTTGAAAGTAGGTTCTAATGTTTTATCATTAAACTGCATATTAGCATTTGACATATTGGGTAATTCATTTGCCAATAACTTAAGATTTGAATAATGTGTAGTTATAACTCCAAAGCTTTTTCTTTCATAAAAAACTTCTAAAAATATTTCAGCAAGTGCACCTCCAAGTTCAGGATCTGAACCAGTTCCAAATTCATCAATTAAAAAAAGTGTTTCAGAATTACATTTTCTTAAAAAACTATTCATGTTTTTTAACCTATAGCTGTATGTGCTTAGTTGGTTTTCAATTGATTGATTATCACCAATATCAGAAATAATATTTTTAAAAACACACATCTCCGTAGAATGATGGACAGGAATTAAAATACCCGCTTGCAACATTAACTGTAAAAGACCTATAGTTTTTAAAGTTATACTTTTTCCACCTGCATTAGGGCCAGAAACTACTATAATTCTTTTATCTGAATCTAATTGTATTGTTTGAGGATAGGTTTTTAATTTTAATTTGTTGTTGGAGAGATAGAGTAGTGGGTGAAAAGCATTTTTTAAACTGGTAATTTTATTTCTAGTCAAATTAGGTTTTAAAGCATTTATTTCCTTAGCATACTTCGCTTTAGCAGATATAATATCAATATCTGTTAGATATTTCTGATAATCTGAAAGACTATTTACATAAGGAGCGTGAAATGCTGTTAAATCTTTAAGAATTTTTTTAATTTCTTGATTTTCATCGTAAATAAAATCTTGAAGCTTTCTACTTTGAACTAAAGTCTCTTGTGGTTCAATATAAACAATGCTTCCTGTTTTAGAACTGCCCATCATTTGGCCTTTAACCTTTCTTCTATACATTGCTTTTACTGCCAAAACTCTTCTGTTATCTATTAAAGATTCTTTTATTTCATCTAGATAGCCATTATTATTAGATGAATTTAAAGCAGTGGTAAAAGATTGTCTAATTTTTGACTTGGTTGAGTTAATACTTTTTCTAATATCAAAAAGTTCATTAGTTGCATTATCCTTTATAAATCCATATTTATCAATAACTGAATTAATTTCTACAACTATTTCTTTACAGGCGATTAAATTTTTAGTTAAATCATGTATGTTGTTATAGTAAGACTTAAATTTTTTAAGAAATTTAATATGTAATAAAGTTAATTCTACAACTAATTTTATTTTTCTAAAAGACTCAATCTCTAATTGGCTATTTTCTATTTGAATGATTTTAATTTCGTTCGAAATAGATTCGAAAAAATGATTTGGAAAATTGTTGTCATTATCTAGGGAAGACAAATATTCAGAAACTAAGTTTAAAGAGAAATCAATTTGATCAAAATCTAATAAAGGTTTCAAAGATTTAGCTTCCTTTTTTCCATGGCTAGAAACGCAGTTGGAAACAATGTTATCTACAACAGATTCAAATTCTAAGTCCTCTAATGTTTTCTTGGGAATTGCCAAACTAATTGTATATTAAAAGGTAAAATTAATCATTTTAATTGAAGATATCGATCTCTAAATCCTGGAAGGAAATATTAAATTCTGAATTTAATAGTGAATATTTTGAAACATTAATTAAAACAATTGATTATAGTTATGAAAATAAAGTTTGCTATCCCGATAAAAAAAATATTTTTTCAGCATTTAATCATTGTGATTTTAGTGATCTAAAAGTGGTTATTTTAGGCCAAGACCCATATCATGGTGAAAATCAAGCAAACGGATTAGCTTTTTCGGTTCATTCAAATGTAAAAATCCCACCGTCACTAAAAAATATTTTAATAGAAATTCATAATGATTTAAATACAAATCTAAGAGAAAATGGAGACTTAATAGATTGGTCAAAACAAGGTGTATTACTGTTAAATTCTGTTCTAACCGTTGAAAATGGTAACCCTGGTAGTCATTCTAAACTAGGATGGGAAAAGTTTACCAACCAAGTTATAAAGTTGATTTCAAAAAAAAAATCAAATTTAGTTTTTATGTTGTGGGGAGGTTATGCTAAAAAAAAAGAAAAAATAATATATGACAATCAGCATTTAATTTTAAAATCAGGTCATCCTTCACCACTAAGTGCTAACAGAGGATTTTGGTTTGGAAATAAACACTTTAGTAAGTGTAATGATTTTTTAAAGAAACATAAGGTAAAGACTATCAAATGGTAATGATTTAATAAATTACTAACTTTAATAAAAAAAGTAAAAATGATAATAAGTACAACTGAAACAATTCCATCTAAAGAAATTACTGAAATTTTAGGAATAGCAAGAGGATCTACCGTAAGAGCAAGAAATGTAGCAAGAGATATTTTTGCTGGAATAAAAAACCTTGTAGGTGGTGAAATTGAAGAATACACTAAACTTCAAGCTCAATCAAGAGAACAGGCTTTATCTAGAATGATTGAAGATGCCAATAGAGTAGGAGCTGACGCCATTGTAAATGTAAGATTTATGACATCAGTTATCTCACAAGGTGCTGCTGAGGTTTTAGCATATGGAACAAGCGTTAAACTTAAATAAAATGAGCATATCATGGCTAATAATTGGAGGAGTTCTACTAGTTTTTGCACTTGTTAACAGATATAACAAGTCAAAAGAAGAAAAGTTTGAAGATAGAGATAATTAACATCCCACTAAGAATGTTTATAGAATAGTGTAAATTTGCGCTATTATGAAAAAATACTATTTAGATATACTTACAAATAAATACGCTGATTTTAAAGGAAGAGCAAGAGGAAAAGAATACTGGATGTGGACACTATACTTCACATTAATATTGTTGTTTGCAATGGTTTTAGACAATGTTCTTGGTTTAAATTTTGAACTTTTAGGTCAAGATTTAGGTTATGGTTGGCTTTATGTTACAATTGGAATAACACATTTGATTCCCGGACTGGGAATAGTAGTAAGAAGATTTCATGATGTAGGTAAATCAGGTTAGTTTTATTTAATTATTTTGATACCGCTAATCGGATTTATATGGATTCTAGTATTATTTTGTACGGATGGTGTCAAAGAAGATAATAAGTGGGGATCAAACCCAAAATTAATTAATTAAATTTTATTTAAAATGAAGAAATTTTTTCAATTCTCAGGAACAATCAGTGGTACAACATATTTTTTAAGAATATTGTTTTCAATAGTTCTCACAATTCCTGCTCTTATAATAACATTTGCTTTTTTTGGAGTTTTCGCAATTGAATATGCTGAAATTGATATGCAAAATCCTGAGGGATTTGATCAACAAGCTTTCGAAGAAAAAATTCAGAGTAATCCCGACGAATTTCTTGAAACTTTAAAATCTTCATTCACTCCATTTTGGATTATATCAATAATAATATCTTTAATTCCTGTGATATGGTTTGGTCTAGCATCTTATTATAAAAGAGTTTCTGCTTTATTTTATGATAATAGGCTAAATATCTTTATTGGCTTACTAGTCTTTGAAATTTTAGCTGATATTATGACTATTAAATTTGATAATTGGATAGGAAATGTGTTTATGGCTGCACAAATTATAGTACTTCTATTTATGTTATTTAAAGACTCTGGAATAGAAGAACACGAAGGTTAACCACCAATTCTTTTTACTATATGACCTAAGTCTTCAAGAATTTGTGTGACTTTATCTCGAGTTTTACCTTGTATAATTATCTCATTATTTTTTACTGATCCACCAACGCCAATTTTATTTTTTAAAAGTTTTGATAAACTTTTAAGTTCTTCTTTAGTACCGTTAAATCCTTTAATCACTGTTACTGGCTTTCCAGCTCTACCTTTAGCGCTGTAATGAGCTTCTAAGTTTTGGGAAGGTATATTATCTTGTTTTAAGGGTATTTTTTCCTCAGGATTAAGAGTTTCATCATTTTTAATTAGAGACTGAAGATCAGAAAGGGAAGAAAATTTTTTCATTACTTTTTCATTACACCAATATCAATTAATCTATTGATTAAAAAATCATGAGCTGAAATATCATCGAAAAGTTTTGGATTTTTTTCATCAATACAATTATCAAGAACATTAAGTTTCATTGATCCCACTGGATGTAAAAAAAATGGAATTGAATATCTAGATTTACTCCAATATTCTTTGGGTGGATTAACCACTCTGTGAATAGTAGATTTTAGTTTATTATTTGTGTATCTAGAAAGCATATCACCAACATTAACAACTATCTCATCTTTTCCTGCAATTGCATCAATCCATTCACCTTTATTATTTTTCACTTGTAATCCCTTACCATGTGCACCCATTAAAAGAGTAATTAGATTAATATCTCCGTGTGCAGCCGCTCTAACAGCATTTTCTGGCTCTTTTGTGATAGGAGGGTAGTGTATTGGTCTTAAAATACTATTTCCATTAATAACGTATTTATCAAAATGATTTTCATCTAGGTTTAGAAACAAAGCGATAGCTCTTAAAACGTACATTCCAGTCTTTTCTAAAGCTTTATATGTTATTTCACCGGATGAATTGAATTCTGGAATTTCATTTACATATGGATTATCAGGGTAATTAAAATTTAATTTATCATTAGATTTTAAATATTGACCAAAATGCCAAAACTCTTTTAAATCACCTTCCTTCTTTCCTTTAGCATGTTCTTTTCCAAACGAAGTATATCCTCTTTGACCTTCAAATCCATCAAATTCATAATTAGATTTTAATTTCTCAGGTAAATCAAAAAACAATTTTATCTGTTTGTAAAGATTATCTATATTTTCTTTAGACAAAAAATGTCCTTTTAAGGATAAAAAACCTATTTCTTGGTATGCTTTTCCAACAGCATTTACAAAATCTTGTTTCCTTCTATTATCATTTGACAAGAAATCATTTAAGTCTAAGGAGGGGATATTACTCATTTATGATATTAATTCATTAATATTCTTGTAATTAAGATCAAAAGCATCAGCTATAGCTTTATAAACTACTTCACCATTAACAACATTAAGGCCTAATTTTAAAGATTTATCATCATTACAAGCCTTAATCCATCCTTTATTTGCAATATCTAAACCTTGTTTAATTGTAGCATTAGTCAAAGCTTCTGTTGATGTAGCTGGAACTGCACCTGGCATATTAGCAACACTGTAATGAACAACATTATCAATAATGTAGGTTGGGTTTTCGTGAGTGGTTGGATGGGTTGTTTCAAAACAACCACCTTGATCAACTGCAACATCTACTAGTACAGTACCATGTTGAAGTTCTTTTAACATGTTTTTAGTTATTAAACTTGGAGCTTTTGCTCCAGGAATTAATACAGCACCAATTATCAAATGTGCAGATTTTATAGCTTGTGAGATGTTATAAGCACTTGAAAATTGTGTGGATACATTTTTAGGCATTACATCATCTAAATATCTTAATCTATCTAAATTAACATCAAAAATAGTAACATTTGCTCCTAAACCTGCAGCCATTTTAGCTGCCTCTGATCCAACAACGCCACCACCTAAAACAATTACATTTGCAGGTTTAACCCCAGGAACTCCACCAAGTAAAATACCAAAACCATTTTGTGGTTTTTCTAAAAACTTAGCACCTTGTTGTGCAGCCATTCTACCAGCTACTTCTGACATTGGAGTAAGTAAAGGCAAAGACATATCTTCATTTTGTACAGTTTCATAAGCAATACAAATGCTATTAGATTTAATCATTGCTTTAGTTAACTTTTCAGATGATGCAAAATGAAAGAAAGTATATACTATCTGACCCTCCTTAATTAAAGAATATTCTGATTCTAGTGGTTCTTTAACTTTAACAATCATTTCAGAATTTGAATATATATCTTCAATAGTATTGTAAATAACTGCACCAACCTTTTCATAATCAGAATCTTTATATCCACTCCCAAGACCTGCATTTTTTTGAACCAAAACTTTATGTCCATTATTAACAAATGAATTTACACCAGAGGGCGTCATACCTACTCTAAATTCATTGTTTTTTATTTCTTTTGGAACTCCAACAATCATAATATTAAATTTATATCTGCATAGATAATTACAAAATTCCTAATAACAAAGATCAAAATCATTGTTTATATAAAAATATCATAATTATTTAATTAATAACTGAACATTTAATAATTATTCAAACATGTTTTTATTAATTTTTGGAAATAGTTTTAGTGCGTTTTTGTAATATAGTTTTTTTAAAACCTCATCAGGTAAATCAAGTCCATACATTTTCCAAAGACCATGTCTTTTTCTATAATAATCAAAATATTCATCAGATGTTTCAAGAACTCTAAAATAAACATCAAATTCTGATTTTTTATAAGTATCTTTTCCAAACATCACTCGATCTTGATAATCAATAAAAAATTTTCTAGCTCTTCTAGGTTGTCGTCCTAATTCCCCAATAACAGCGCCTATTTCAGTGTAAACATTGGGTAAATTATCTAAGTGATCTTCTAATTTATTTAAATCGTTAGCCATCCACCCCATATGAGCATTGATAAAAGTAGTGTTAGGATGATTTTTAAACATATTAAACTGCTCATCCATTACTGTTTTGAATGTTGGATATTTATCTGAGGGTCTAAAGCTTCCTGGTTTTTGTCTTGCATGAAGCCATCTCTCATTGTATTTATCTATAGGGTCAAAGAAAGGGGAGGGTTCTCCAGAATGAATTAATACAGGAATATTCAATTGTCCACAAATATCCCAAATGGGGGATAACCTAGGGTCATCTACTTTTACTCTTTTACCGGAGGAATCTTTAAGAGATAATCCTAAATTTTTGTAAACTTTTAAACCAATAGCTCCATTAGAAACAGCATCTTTAATAATATTTACTGAATTTTTTGCAAAATCTTTATTATCAATTTTATTAAAATCTATATTAACAAATACTCCAAATCTATCTGGGAAACTTTCTTTAATATTAGTTAATGATTTTTTAAGATTTAAATCCATTAAGGATTGATTACCCACAAACGTAGCTAAACCTGAACCACTCAAATTAATCATAAATCCCATATTAAGACTATCCATTTCAGAAACTAATTTTTCTAAATTTGAAAAAGACATGTCCCATTGATGACTATGAACATCAATAAAAGGGTATTTAGATCTATTTATTTTGTTTTTTTCTACAACTAGAGATGCTACAGGAGAATATTCTTCAATATCCATTAAATTATTTTTCATTTGAACTTTATCAATAGCCCAATAAGAAATACCTGTTGTAATAAGTACAATTACTAAAATTGAAAATAAAAAGAGTAGGGCTTTAGTAAAATTTTTAAATGAATAAAACTTCATTTTATTTAAAAGGCATTAATAACTCTGTCAAATCCCATCTTAACCTTACAGATGAACCAATTGAATCTGATACAAAATCTATTGTTAACTGTTCAACAGATTCGCTTAAGTTTGTTGGAAAAGCCTCAAAGGAAAATAAATCATTACTCTCATCAGGTTGAACTATTCCAAAATAACCATTTTCAGAGTTAATTACTACTTTCCATTTGTCTTTGCCGGGTATAGTATAAAGTGAATATTCTCCTGAGGGTAATATGTTATCTTTAAAAGTTAATTCAGAGTTTGTATTAATAATAGTATGTCTGTTAGCACCAGTTCTCCAATACTCATTAAATGGAACTAAAGCTCCTTCAGATTTATCACCAAAAATTAAACGACCTTTTTTATAAGGTTTACTATATGTTATAGTAATTTCTTTACCATCTTCTTTAAATATTGATGTGTCCAAAGGACTAGCTGGAGGTGTGAGTGTTATATAAAGAAAACCACCAATTAAAAGGATTACAATAGATAATAGAGAATAGAGTAGGTATTTTTTCATAATGCAGTTTATAAATTAAAACAAATACGATTTAACATAATATAAATTATAGTTCAATTAACCTGTTACTTTAACCTTAACAGCGTTTAAACCTTTTGTGCCTTTTACGGTATCAAATGCAACTTTATCACCTTCTTTTATTTCATCAATGCATTCAGAAATATGAACAAAGAACTGTTCTTGTGTTTCAGGATCGACAATAAAACCAAAACCTTTTGAATGATCAAAGAAACTTACTTTTCCAGTATATCCATCCTTTTTAACGTTTGCACTTTTAGGAATACCTATTACAATACTTTCAGCACTAATTTTCTCTTTTTCGGCTGGATCCGGCGGCGTATCTGTGAATTTTCCATTGTAATCAACATAAACAAACTCATTTACTTGATATTCTCCATTAGCTTTTGCTTCTTTTCGAGCTAACATTTTCTTTCTTTTATCTTCACGTTTCTTGAGACGTTTCTTTTCTTTTTCGAGTTTATTAAAAGTTTGTTGCGATTTGGCCATATTATAATTTATATGATGTAAAAGTAATTATTTTCTGACTCATATTAAAATAAGAATTCAATATAGATATTAATAAAACCAAAAAAACCCTTAATGAAAAGGGTTTTTTTAAATAAAAATGTATTATAAATTGAGTTTAATTTGATGCAGGATAAACTCTAATAGTATTACCAGAAAAGGAACTAATCATTTCTCCATATTTTGAAGATTTTAAAAACCAATCTTGTGACTTTGGATTAGCAAAAACAGCTTCTCTTCCTCTTAACCAATCCCCTAAGTTATTTGATCTAGCTACCATAACGTGAGTTACTCCATCTTCAGCTCCACTAATCGTCTCATGAAGTTCAATAACTCCTTCAAAATTATCTGAATTAGCTTTTATAAAATCAGAAGCCAAGGCTCCAAACTTAGGAACATCGTTAACTTTAAAAGTCCATACGTTAGAATAATTATAGTTGCCTGCTTTAACTGGATCAAATATCAATGCAGATGCCAAAATACTAGAAAATGGTTTAGCAACAGATTCGAAAATTTTCTGAACTAAATTATTTTCAGGAAAATTCCCTGGTCCACTGCCCCATCCTTTAAAATAATCAGCATTAGGAGCTGAAAAACATAATTGGTGAGTAAAGTTATTAGTTGAACTTGCGAATTCTATTTCAAAAAGAAACACTGTAAATGGCATTTGTTTCATTTCTTCTGCACTAAACAGTACGTCCATAGCATCTACTAGTTCTTTAGCATCAGATTGTTTTTCTACTGAAAAGTTAAAGCATGCCCAATAACCCTTCTCCTGAGAAAACATTGAAACTGAAAGAAACATTAATAGGATAAATAAAATATTTTTTTTCATAATTATTTTTTTAAAATTTTAATTTAAATATAATAAAAACATTCAAATCCAAATGTTTTTTTTAAATATTAAATAGTTTGATTTATAAAAACTATAAATTTCTTTTATTAAGAACATTAACAACATCATTAATTTTATATCTTTTTTCTTGAAGAAGAATTAAATAATGAAATAACAAATCTGCTGATTCGTTTAAAAATAAATCATCATTATCATCTTTTGCTTCAATAACAAGCTCAATAGCCTCTTCTCCAACCTTTTGAGCTATTTTATTAGTTCCTTTCTTAAATAAACTAGAAATGTAGCTAGAATCAGAAGGATTATTCTTCCTGTCTTGTATTATATCCTCAAGTGTACTTATAAAATCATCCGAAACATTAGTGTCTTCAAAACAGGTGTCATCTCCTTTATGGCATACAGGTCCAATAGGATTCACTTTGATCAGAACGGTATCTTTATCACAATCCTCCTTTAGCGAAACAACCTTTAATTCATTACCACTTTCCTCTCCTTTTTTCCAAATTCTTTGTTTAGTTCTACTGTAAAAATGAACTACATTAGTACTTAAAGTTAAACTTAAGGATTCTTTGTTTAAATAGCCTAACATCAATACTTTATGAGTTGTATTGTCTTGAATAATTGCAGGCACTAAACCGTCTTTATTTTTACTAAAATCTAAATTCATAATCGTATTGGTATTTTATTATTTTTTAATTCTTTTTTAAGGTCTTTTAATACTATTTCATTAAAATGAAATACACTAGCAGCAAGTGCAGCATCAATATTACCGGATTTAAAGACTTCATTGAAATGTTCAATTTTTCCCGCACCTCCTGATGCTATAATTGGAATATTAACTACTTGTGATAACTTTTCAAGCGTCTGACAAGCAAATCCATTTTTAGTTCCATCATGATCCATTGAAGTAAAAAGAATTTCTCCTGCTCCCCTATCCTCTACTTCTTTAGCCCAGTCAAATAGCCTTATATCTGTTTTAATCCTTCCTCCAACCAAATACACAAACCAATCATTATCGACATACTTAGCATCAATTGCAACTACAATGCACTGGGTTCCAAAATTAGTTGCTAACTCATTAATAAAATCAGGGTTTTTTACAGCATAGCTATTTATTGAAACTTTATCTGCTCCACTTTTAAGAAGAATATCAACATCTTCAACTGTTTTAATTCCACCGCCAACAGTGAAAGGAATATTAATATTCTCTGAAATCTCATCAACAAGCTTAGCAAATGTTTTTCTATCTTCTTTTGTAGCAGTTATATCTAAAAATACAAGTTCATCTGCTCCATTTTCAGAGTAATACTTAGCAAGTTCTACCGGATCACCCGCATCTACAAGATCTACAAAATTAACTCCCTTTACAGTTCTTGAGTCTTTAATATCTAGACATGGGATTATTCTTTTTGCTAGCATTTTGTTTCTATAAAATTCATTAAACTTTTCAATTCTATTTTGTTTTCATAAATAGCTTTCCCTAAAATAGCACCCTCACAACCCGCTTCTTTCAAATCTATTAAGTCTTTGATACTTGATATTCCACCTGAACCAATCAAAGAAACACCTTTAAATGACTTCAAAATTTCTTTATAAATCTCTGTAGACGGTCCTTTTAACATTCCGTCTTTGGAAATATCTGTTGGAATGACATATTTTATTCCTATTGAAATATGAAATTCTAAAAAATCCATAAGATCATTTCCTGAATCATTAAGCCATCCATTGGTTTTAATCTTATTATCTAAAAAATCAGCTCCCAAAATTATTTTATCACTTCCATATTTTTCAAACAAATCATTAAAGGTTTCAGGATCTGAAACAGCAATACTCCCTAGAGTTACTTGAGATGCGCCTGACTCAAATGCAACTTTAACATCTTCAATAGATTTTAAACCACCTCCGAAATCTACTTTTAAAGCTGTTTTTAAAGCAATTTGCTCCAGAATCTTATAATTTATAATCTTACTAGACTTAGCTCCGTCTAAATCAACTAAATGGAGAAAATCTATACCATGATCTTCGAATCGTTGAGCCATCTCAAATGGATTAGCGCTATAAATAGTTTTTTTATTATAATCACCCTGTGATAACCTTACACATTTTCCTTCAATAATATCTATAGCTGGGATTATTCTCATTATTAATTATTTATAAAATTCTTAAGAACCAATTCACCTTGACTTCCACTTTTTTCAGGATGAAACTGAACTCCAATGAAATTATTTTTTTTAATAGCAGTACTGTAATTGATTCCGTAATTAGATGTTGCTACGGTAGTTGTTAAGAGCGGTACATAATAACTGTGCACTAAATACATATATTCATTTTCATTAATTGAGTCAAATAGACTAGTTTTTAAATCAAAAACAGTGTTCCACCCTATTTGAGGAACTTTAAGTGAGCTTTTAAACCTTTTTACATTTGAATCAAATATTTTTAGACAATCTGTATTACCTTCCTCTGAAAAACCGCACATTAACTGCATTCCTAAACATATTCCTAATACCGGTTGCTTAAGATTAGGTATAAGCACATCTAAGCCTTTTAACTTAAGCTTACTCATTGCACTACTCGCCTGCCCTACTCCAGGAAATATAACTTTATCAGAACTTGATATAACTTCTTTGTCTGAAGTCAACACACCCTCACAACCAAGTCTTTTCAAAGCATACTTAACGCTTTGAGTGTTTCCGGCACCATAATCTATTATTGCTATTCTCATTATAAAACTCCCTTTGTTGAGGGTAGTATTAATTTATCTTTATTTTTTGAAACTGCTGTTTTTATACACTTGGCAAAAGCTTTAAAAACGGATTCAATTTTATGATGTTCGTTTGTTCCCTCTACTTTTATATTAGCATTTAGTTTGGCTCCATCACAAAATGATTTAAAAAAATGATAAAACATCTCAGTTGGCACATCTCCTATTTTCTCTCTTTTAAACTCTGCATCCCAAACTAGCCAACTTCTTCCTCCAAAATCTATAGCAACTTGAGCTAAACAATCATCCATTGGAAGATTAAAAGCATACCTTTCGATTCCTATTTTTTTACCTATAACAGACAAGAAAGATTCTCCAAGAGCAATAGCAGTATCCTCAATAGTGTGATGCTCATCAACATTTAGATCACCATCAACTTTAATATTTAAATCTACTAGCGAATGTCTAGAAAGCTGATCTAGCATATGATCAAAGAAGGAAAGACCAGTATCTATTTTACTTTTACCAGTACCATCTAAATCAAGCTCTATCTTAATTTTAGTTTCATTTGTATTTCTTTTAAAGGTAGAATACCTGTTTAATCCACTCAGATACTCATAAATTGATTTCCAAGAATCTGTTTTAAGTTTAACTACATTATTTAATGAATCATTAAGTTCTGTACCATTATAAAGTATTCCTAAGCAGTTCAAGTTTTTTGCTAGCTGCATGTCAGATAGCCTGTCTCCTATAACAAAAGAATTCTTTATATCAATTTCAGGATCCTCAATGTACTCTGTTAACATTCCTGTTCTCGGTTTTCTATAATTTGAGTTTTCATGTTCAAAACTTTTATCAATGTGTGTTTTAAAAAAACTAACTTCTTCATTTTTAAATGAATCAATAATGAAATTTTGAACAGGCCAAAAGGTTTCTTCAGGGAAGGATGCTGTCCCTAACCCGTCTTGATTAGTGACCATAACCAATTTAAAATCCAACTCTTCACTTATCTTGTTCAAATACTTAAATACTCCAGGAAAAAAAGATAGCTTCTCAAAACTATCTAATTGTTTATCAATCTCAGGTTCGTTAACCAAAGTTCCATCTCTATCTATAAATAGAATTTTTTTCATAATTCGTTTAGCATTTTAATTAAACAAGTATTTTCATTTTTTGTTCCAATCGTAATTCTTAAACAATTTTGACACAACGGTTGATTAGACCTATTTCTAACAACAATACCTTTCTCAAGTAATTGATTGTATCTTAAATCAGCATTATCAACTTTAACTAAAAGAAAATTTGCATCAGATTTATATATTTTTTTGACAAAATCTAGTTTTTCTAAACAGGATACCAATAGGTTTCTTTGATTTAAAACAATACTAATATTCTTTTCAATCTCATCAATTTTATTTAATTCTTCTAAAGCTTTTCTTTCAGTGAGTACATTTATGTTGTAAGGTGGCTTAATTTTATTTAAATAATTAATAATTTTTTCATTGGAAAAACCCATACCAAGTCTAATTCCAGCCATCCCGTATGCTTTAGACATGGTTTGAGTAATTATTAAGTTATTGTTATCCTCAATTAAACTAATTAACGACTGCTTAGAAGAGAAATCTATATAGGCTTCATCAACTACAACAATCCCTTTAAAAGATTTAATTAGGTCAGTTAAATTATTTGTATCAAATGAATTTCCACTTGGGTTATTAGGTGAACATAAAAACAAAACCTTTGTACTTGTTGTACATGATTTCAGGATTTCATTTTTATCAATTGAAAAATCACTTTTTAATGGAATTTCAATATTCTCAACTCCGTTAGTTTTGGCGATGACATCATACATTCCATAAGTTGGCGGAAGAGTAATAATTTTATCCTCAGAGGGTTTACAAAAAACTCTCACAATTAAATCTAAAATTTCATCAGTTCCATTACCAAATACGACTTGATTTATATTAACGTTTTTAATATCAGAAACTACCTTTTTTAGTTCAGTATGCTTATTGTCTGGATACCTGTTAATTCCATTATCAAAAGGAGATTCATTTGCATCTAAATAGATCAATTTATTATCATTTTCCTTCTTAAAATCATCTCTTGCAGACGAATAAGAGGACATATTTTTTACATTTTTTCTAACTAGAGTATCTATATTCATATCAGTTATTTAAATCTTTAACTCTAATTGCTACTGCATTTTTATGGGCTTGAAGACCTTCAGCCTCAGCCATAGTTTCAACCGTTTTAGAAATATTCAATAAACCTTCTTTTGATATTTTTTGAAACGTTATAGTCTTTAAAAAACTATCAAGATTAACACCACTGTATTGTTTTGCATTTCCATTAGTAGGAAGTGTGTGATTTGTTCCGGAAGCATAATCACCTGCACTTTCAGGAGTGTAGTTACCTATAAAAACAGAACCAGCACTTACTATGTTTTCAATAAAATAAGATTCATTTTCTACATTAACTATATAGTGTTCTGGTGCATATTTATTAATAAATTCAACTGCGTCAATTTTTTCATCAAAAAATATAAGTCTTGAATTTGCAATTGATTTATTTATAAAATTCTTTCTGTTTAAATTTTCAATCTGATCATAAATACATTTTTCTACATTATCAATTAAAGACCTAGAAAGGCTCACAAAAATCACTTGACTATCAGGCCCATGTTCTGCTTGAGATAATAAATCTGAGGCTATATAATTAGGATTAGCAGTTTCATCTGCTAGAACTAATAATTCACTAGGACCTGCAGGCATATCAATTGCGGTATTAAAGTTTATAGATTTTAATTTTGCACAGGTAACATACTGATTACCAGGTCCAAAAATCTTATTTACTTTAGGCACAGACTCTGTACCAATACTCATAGCCGCTATTGACTGTGCTCCACCGACACTAATCACTTTATTTACTTTACATAGCTTAGCACAATATAATATTGCCGGATGAAGTTCACCATTATCATTAGGCGGTGAGCATAGAACTATATTTCTACAATTCGCAATCATAGCAGGAATTGCCAACATTAACACTGAGGAGAATAAAGGAGCTGTTCCACCTGGAATATACAAACCAACATTTTCAATAGGTCTTTTTTCCTGCCAACAATGAACACCAGATGATGTCTCAATTTTTTCAACTTTAAAAGTCTGATTTTTATGAAATTTATAAATATTATTATAAGCAACATTGATAGATTCTTTTAGATTATCATCAATTAGATTTTCAGAATTGTTAATTTTTTTATCGCTAACTATCAAATTATTTAAATCAACTTTATCAAATTTATTGGTATACTCAATTAAAGACTTATCTCCATATAGTTCAACATTAGTAAAAATTTCATCTACAATATCTTTTACAGAGTCAAGACTATACAACGGTCTCTTTATTAATGATGACCAAGATTTTTTTTCAGGATTAAATACTTTCTTCATTACAATACCATTTTTTCAATTGGACATACTAATATATCTTCGGCACCGGCATCTTTAATTTTATCGATTACCTCCCAAAAGGCATTTTCATTGATAACGGAATGTAATGAGCTCCAACCCTCTTTGTTCAGAGGAAGAACAGTAGGGCTTTTTAAAACTGGAAGTATTTCTGAAATTGCGTTAATTTTATCATTAGGAGCATTTAAAAGTATATACTTTGACTCCTTTGCTTTTAATACTGCTCTAATTCTAAATAAAAACTTCTCTAACAATAACTTATTAGATTCCAAAACTTTTTTATTTCCAGCTAATACAGCCTGAGATTCGTGAATAACAAACACTTCCTTTAAATTATTTTTATAAAGTGTGCTTCCACTTGAAACTATATCACATATAGCGTCTGAAAGGCCAATATTAGGTGCTATTTCAACTGATCCGTTAATGACGTGAATATTAGCAGTTATGTTTTCTTCATTCAAAAACTTTTTTAATGTATTTGGATATGATGTAGCTATTTTTACATTGTTTAAATCTTTTATCGAATTAAAATTAAATTTATTAGGAACAGCTATAGAAACCTTACACTTTGAAAAACCAAGCTTTTCAAAAACATTTATTTCATAATCTTTTTCTATCAGAAGATTTTCACCAATTATTGCTAAATCCACTACCCCATCATTAATATATTTAGGAATATCACTATTTCTTAAAAAATAAACTTCTACAGGAAAGTTTCTAGAGGAAGCTTTTAGTTGATCTTTATAATTATCAATTTTAATTCCACACTTACTCAATAGATCCAAAGAATCTTTGTTTAATCTTCCTGATTTTTGAATTGCGATTTTTAATTTTTTCATTTATTAAATTTTTATAAAAAAAAGCCCGTTTGAATTAACAAACGGGCTTATATAATAATATAACAATATCATCACATCACTCGTTTGAGGATATTTAAATGATGATGATTGTTACGTTTAAATTTCATTATTGATATTAAGATTGCAAATATCAAAAAAAAATTATTGATTTCCTAGAATTATTGGCAAACCATCTTTTCCACTTCCAATAACAATTACTTTTGAATTTGGAGATTCAGCTAATTTAGTAGTAGCTTCAATTCCTTTATCTCTTAAAATATTTGTTGTTAAAGAAGAATTTAAAATTCTATTTGCATCTGCCTTACCTTTAGCATCAATTCTAACCTTTTCAGCTTCTTTTCTAGCAGATTCAAGTTTAAATTCGTACTCTAAAGACATTTGTTCTTGACTAAGTTTTCTTTCAATTGCTTGTTTAATAGTATTAGGTAAAGTAACATCTCTAACTAAAACATCATTAATTTGCACATATTGTTCTTCAACTCCTTTTTTTAATTCATCGAAAATTTCACTTTCAATAGCATCTCTTTTAGTTGAATAAAGTTGTTCGGGTGTGTATCTACCAACAACACTTCTTGCTACCGCTCTAATATTAGGAACTATTACAATATCTAAATAGTTTGATCCTTTAGTTTGATGTAACAATCCTAATTGGTCTGCTTTTGGTTGGTATAAGACTGAGACATCTAAAGATATTTCAAGACCATTTGAAGAAAGTACTTGCATTTGGCTTTCAAAAACCTCCTGTTGTTTAACATTATATAAATAAACCTTGTTCCAAGGTAATATTAGGTGAAAGCCTTCACCAAGTGCAGGTTCATCAACTACAGTACCTTCACCAAAAGTTTTAAATAAAACTCCTGCTTCTCCGTATCCAATATTAACAGCTGATTTCATTATTCCAATAATGGAAAACATTATTATAAGCACAACCGGTAATCCAATTTTATTAATTCTATCCATTTTTTATGTATTTAAGTTATTATTTAATTTTTTAAGTTAACATCCCACCATCGACATTAATTACCTGACCAGTTATAAATGTTGATAAATCAGATGCCAAAAATAAACAAAGATTTGCAACATCTTCAGGTGTCCCTCCTCTTTTTAAAGGAATTCCACTAATCCATTGATTTACAACATCTTCATTTAGTTTATCTGTCATTTCAGTTTGTATAAATCCAGGTGCAATAACATTTGATCTAATATTTCTAGATCCTAATTCTAAAGCAACTGATTTAGAAAAACCAATAATACCGGCTTTTGAAGCAGCATAATTTGATTGGCCAGCATTCCCTTTAACACCAACAATTGAACTGATATTTATTATGCTTCCCTTTCTGTTTTTTAAAAATGTTCTTTGTACTGCTTTAACCATATTAAAAACAGATTTTAGATTAACCTCGATAACTTTATCAAAATCTTCCTCATTCATTCTCATAAGTAAATTATCCTTTGTAATACCGGCATTGTTAATTAAAACGTCAATTGTTTCAAAATCTAAAAGAACTTGTTCAATCAATTTTTGAGAATCTTCAAAATTTGCTGCGTTACTTTGGTAAGCCTTACATTTAACACTTAAACTTGTAATTTCTTCAGTTAAAGTGATTGCAGAATCTACAGATCTAGAGTATGTAAATGCTATATTGGCTCCGTGTTTTGCAAGAACCAAAGCAATTCCCCTACCAATTCCTCTGCTAGCACCAGTTATAACAACAGTTTTATTTTCTAACAATCTCATTAAGCAAATTTATAATATTAAGACAATACTTCTGCAACTTTTTTTCCAATTTCAGCAGGAGAATCGATTACGTAAATTCCACATTCTTTCATCACTTTCTTTTTAGCCTCAGCTGTATCCTCAGCTCCTCCAACAATAGCACCAGCATGACCCATAGTTCTTCCTTTGGGTGCTGTTTCTCCAGCTATAAAACCAACAATTGGTTTTTTGTTTCCGTTTTCAGCAACCCATCTTGCAGCATCTGTTTCTAATTGTCCTCCAATTTCACCTATCATGACTATGCACTCAGTATCTTCATCATTCATAAATAATTCAATAGCATCTTTTGTTGTTGTTCCTATGATTGGATCACCACCAATACCAACAGCAGTTGAAATTCCAAATCCTTGTTTTACGATCTGATCAGCAGCTTCGTATGTTAATGTTCCTGATTTAGAAACTAATCCAACTTTTCCTTTTTTAAAAACAAAACCAGGCATAATCCCAACTTTTGCTTCATCTGGTGTAATTATTCCTGGACAATTTGGTCCAATGAGAGTACATTTTTTACCTTTTAAATAGTGATTTACCTTAGTCATATCAGAAACCGGAATACCTTCTGTAATAGCTATTATTGTTTCAACACCTGAATCAGCTGCCTCCATGATTGCGTCAGAAGCAAAACTTGCTGGAACAAATATAATCGAGGTATTGGCTTTTGCTAATTTAACAGCTTCAGATACAGTGTTAAAAACTGGTTTATCTAAGTGGATTTGACCACCTTTTCCAGGTGTTACACCACCCACAACATTAGTTCCATAAGCAATCATTTGCTCTGCATGAAACGTTCCTTCACTTCCAGTAAAACCCTGGACTACAATCCTAGAGTCTTTGTTTACTATTATACTCATATAAATAATTAATTTTTTACTCTTTCTAAATAAGAACCTTTTTCAGAATCTATTTTCACTCTATCTCCCTCATTAATAAATAAGGGAACATTTATTTTAGCTCCTGTTTCTAATATAGCCGGCTTGGTGGCATTAGTAGCAGTATTGCCTTTAACACCAGGTTCAGTTGATGAAACTTCAAGGATAATACTTTGAGGCATCTCAACAGATAAAGTTGAACCATCTTCAGTATTTGTTAAAACGGTAACAATTTCACCTTCTTTTAAAAACCCAGGAGATTCTAACAATATTTCTTGAACTGTTATTTGATTATAATCATCAACATTCATAAAGTGATAGGTTTCAGAATCCTTATATAAATATTGAAATTTATTAGTTTCTACACGAACATCATCAATTTTATGACCAGCTGAAAATGTATTATCAATTACTTTTCCATTAGTAACACTTTTTAATTTTGTTCTTACAAAAGCTGGACCTTTTCCCGGCTTGACATGTAAGAATTCAACTATTTTATAAATATCATTATTGTATCTAATACAAAGTCCTTTTCTAATATCTGATGATGTTGCCATAAATTAATTTTGAAAATATCCTTTCATTATACCTCTTTGAGAATTTTTTATAAACTGAATTATCTCATCCCTTTCTTTTGTTGCTTCCATTTCAGCCTCCATAATACTCACAGCTTGAGTATTATTATATTTTTTTTGATATAGGGTTCTATATATTGATTGAATCTGCATTATAACTTTACTGTCAAACCCTCTTCTTCTTAAACCAACGGAGTTGATACCAACATATGAAATTGGTTCTCTTGCAGCTTTTACATATGGTGGAATATCTTTTCTAACTAAAGAACCTCCAGCTACAAAAGCATGGTTTCCAATTGCACAAAATTGATGAACGGCAACCATTCCAGCAAGAATTACATGGTTTCCAACTGTTACATGACCTGCCAAGGTTGAATTATTAGAAAAAATACAATTATCTCCAATAAAACAATCATGTGCAACATGTGAATATGCCATTATTAAACAGTTTTTTCCAATTTTTGTTTTATTTCTGTCATTAGTTCCTCTATTTATGGTAACACACTCTCTTAAAGTTGTATTATCTCCAATCACAGCAGTAGTATCCTCCCCTTTAAATTTCAAATCTTGAGGAACAGCTGAAATTACTGATCCTGGAAAAATAGAAACATTTTTACCAATACGAGCTCCACTCATAATAGTTACATTTGACCCTATCCATGTTCCCTCTCCAATCACAACATTTTTATCAATTGAAGAAAAAGGTTCAACAACAACGTTTTTTGCAATTTTTGCCCCTGGATGTATATATGAAAGTGGTTGATACATTATGCTTCAGTTTTTTTAATAATTTTAGCTAAAAGTTCTGCTTCACATGTTAATTTACCATCAACAAAGGCTTGGCCTTTCATTTGCATTATACCTCTACGAATTGGTGATAATAACTCTAATTTAAAAATTAAGGTATTTCCAGGAACAACTGGAAGTTTAAATTTGGCATTGTCAATTTTTGCAAAAAAAGTTAAATAATTTTCAGGGTCTGGAAAGCTATTTAAACATAAAACTCCTCCAGCTTGAGCCATTGCTTCAATTTGTAAAACACCTGGCATTATTGGTTTTCCAGGAAAATGTCCCTTAAAATAATCTTCATTCATTGTCACATTTTTTTGTGCAATAATGTGATTTTTAGACATTTCAATAATATTATCAACTAATAAAAAAGGAGGTCTGTGAGGTAAAATTTTCATTATTTTATTTACATCCATTAAAGGAGGAACTGACAAATCAATAATAGGTGCTGTATTTCTTTTTTCACTTTTAATTATTGATGAAAGCTTTTTTCCAAACATTGTATTTACGTAATGTCCTGGTTTATTTGCTATAACTTTTCCTTTAATTCTAGTACCTATAAGAGCAAGATCACCGATAACATCTAACAATTTATGTCTTGCTGCTTCATTTGGATAATGAAGGGTTAAATTGTCTAATATTCCGTTGGGCTTAACAGAGATTTTGTCTTTATTAAATGCTTTTTTCAATTTACTCATAGTTTGTTCATCCAATTCCTTGTCTACATAAACTATGGCATTATTTAAATCCCCACCTTTAATTAATCCATTATCAAAAAGCATTTCTATTTCGTGTAAAAAACTAAATGTTCTTGCGTTTGAAAAATTATCTTTGAATTCATTTAAATTTTTCATTGTGGCGTTTTGAGTACCTAAAATTTTAGTACCAAAATCAACCATAGCTGTTACTTCATATGAATCAGCTGGTAATACAGTAATATCACTACCTGATTCTTCGTCATGATAAGAAATTATTTCTTTAACAACATATTCATTTCTATCCTTTGATTGTTCCTCAATTCCTGCATTAATTAATGCTTCCACAAAAAATTTTGAAGATCCATCCATAATTGGAGGTTCAGATGCATCGATTTCAATTAAAACGTTATCAATCTCAAGTCCAGTTAAAGCTGCTAAAACATGCTCAGAAGTTTGAATATTGACTCCATTTTTTTCAAGAGTAGTTCCTCTTTCAGTACTAACTACATAATTAACATCCGCTTCGATAATTGGATTTCCAGGAAGGTCAGTTCTACAGAACGCATATCCAAAGTCTTCGTTTGCAGGTTTGAAGGTTAGGTTAACCTCATTACCTGAATGAATTCCAACCCCTTTTAAAGAAACTGGTTTTGATATGGTTTGTTGTTTATTCATCAGTATTTTTTATAAAATTATCTAATTTATTTACAATCTTGGGAAGATTTTTAAAATGAACATAAGACTTATTATAATCTCTGTATTTAATAGCAGGGTATCCCATTAGAGAAAGATCTGAACCAAAACTTCTAAGTACACCAGATTTAGCCTGAATCATTACCCTATCACCAATTTTTAAATGACCTGAAATTCCTACTTGACCACCAATCATACAATTTGAGCCAATAGAAGTTGAGCCTGCAATTCCCACTAAAGCAGCAATTACAGTATTACTTCCTATTGTAACATTATGAGCAATTTGAACCAAGTTATCAATTTTTACCCCAGAAGATATTTTAGTAGAACCTAATGTAGCTTTATCTATTGAGGTATTTGAACCTATTTCAACATTATCTCCCAACTCAACATTTCCATTGTGATATACTTTTTTTTGTTTTCCATCCTCGCCAATATTGAATCCGAAACCATCCGAACCAATAACAGTTCCAGAGTGTATTATACAATTTTTCCCAATAACTGAATTGCTATAGATTTTTACACCAGGGTGAATGATAGAATTATCACCAATATGAACATTTTCACCAATAAACACCTGTGAATGAATTTTTACATTTTTTCCAATGTTAGAATTTTTTTCACAAACAGAAAAAGCACCAAAATAAATATCTTCTTCGAAGGTAACAGTTTCATCAATTGATGACATTTTGTGAACACCTTTTCTCTCACTATCATTTTCAGCAAACAAACTCAACAATTTAGCAAAGGATTCGTTTGGATCTTTAACTCTAATCAATGTTTGTTGAACAGGTTTTTCCAAAACAAAATCATCTTTAATAATAATTATTGAAGAATTTGATGAATATAAATATTTATTGTACTTAGGGTTACCCAAGAAAGACAAAGATCCTTTCTGGCCATTTTCTATTTTAGATAAACAGTCAATTGAAATCTGATCATCTCCTTCAACGTTTCCATTCAGTAGATCAGCTACCTGATGTGCTTTAAACTTCATCGGTGCAAAAGTATGAAAATTAATTAATTTTGAATAAAGATGATAAAACTATAGACAAGTGTTATATTTTTGTGAATTAAAATATTTTAGTTGGAATTAATTTATAAATTATCAGAGTTAGAAAAAGCAAGTAATTTTGTTTTAAAAAATGTTAACCATGATATTATTTTAATCACTGGAGAAGTTGGTACAGGAAAAACCACTTTAATTAAAGAATATTGTAAATTAATTGGGGTTGAAGAAACAGTAAACAGCCCAACTTATACATTAATAAATGAATACCAGAACAAAAGGGGCAAAATAGTTCATATGGATCTGTACAGAGTTAAAGATATAAACGAAATAAATGAATTAGGCTTGTTTGAATACCTTGAAAACAATATTATTATAATTGAATGGCCTGAAATTATACTAAAAATGATTGATATTAAATACTCCATGATTAATATCACATTTATAAATGAAAAGGAACGAAAATTATCAATTAATAATATATAATATGAGTTTTTTAAAACGATTATCTTTTTTTCTATTTGGACTATCTATTGGTGTTGTAATATTAATTTTTATTTCAAATAAAAAAGACACAAGATTTAATTACATGCCAAACAAAAGAGTTTTAAATGATATTCATAAAAAAAAATGGATTTTTAAAGATTCTAATCAAATGATATCAAAAAATGATTTTTTAAAAAATTATGATGTTAATTTTTCAAAAAGTAATGTTGAACTGGACTCTTGTAAAATTTATTTTATTGAAAGTAATGAATCTAGATTTGAGATAAAAAATTGTAAAAACAGAGCATTTTTTAATAAAACCAATTAAGCTTTTAATTTTGATCTCCTATTTTTTTCATTTTGAATTAATTGTAATTCTCTTCCTGTTTGTCCTGAGACTGATGTATTCTCTTCTGCCCTTCTAATTAAATATGGCATTAAGTTTTTTACAGACCCGAAGGGAAGTATTTTAAAAACATTATAATTCATTTTTGCCAAATTAAATGAAATATTATCACTCATTCCGTAAAGTTGACCAAACCATATTCTAGTGTCATTTGAACTGATGTTTTTATATTTCATTATATCCATTACCTTTAATACTGAGTTTTCATTGTGAGAGGCACAAACAAAAGAAATTCTTTCCAAATTATTGAAAACAAAATCTAGACCTAAATTAAAATTATTATCAGTATCATTTTTTGTTTCACATATGGGTGATTCAATTCCTCTTTCATAAGCCAATTGTCTTTCTTTTTCCATGTAAGCCCCTCTAACTAACTTTAAACCAAATACAACTTTATTATTGCTTTTGTTATTTATAAGCTCATTTAGGTATGCTAATCTGTCCTTTCTATACATTTGAACAGTATTAAAAACTATAGGCTTAAGTAAATTGAATTTTCTCATCATTAAAATCGCTAAATCGTCAATAGCTTTTTGAACATCATACTCTTCTGCATCTATTAATATTTTAATATTATTCTCGTAAGCTTTTTTACAAACTTTCTCAAATCTATTAATTACTCTTGACCACATTAATTCTTCATTTTCAGATAATTTTTTACCCAGAGATTTTTTTATGAATAATTCTGTAGACCCTAAACATGTAGGTTTAAATACAGCAAATGGAATTTCTTCTTTATTTTTAATGAATTCAATAATTGAAATCTTTTTTTTCAAACATTCATCAAATTCATATTCTGAATTAAATCCCTCAGTTGAAAAATCTAAAACAGAATGAACATTATTTTTAAACAACTTATTTATTACAGGATTACAATCCTCCTCACTTACTCCTCCACAGAAATGATCAAAGACTGTTGCTTTAATTAGGAAAGTTACTGGAAGATTAAATTTTAAAGCAAATTTTGTTATTGATGTTGTTATTTTTACAACTGTACTGTTTCCGATAATTTTAAATAAAAAGTAAGCTCTATTAAGTTCAAAATTTGTTTTTAATGAAAAAGCTTCTTTTGTATCTGAAAAAATATTATTCAATTAATTTAAATTTTAATCTAATTTACATAGTTTTTTTAAAAAAAAAATATGTTATTTTGTAATCTATGAATAATGAAATTATATCTGAAAAATACTCTATTTTTTTTAAGAAAAATGGTTTTTATTTTTTAAATAATCATATTAAAAAATTTGATTACTCTAAAATATTTATTCATGTTGACAATAATACTAAAAAATATTGTTTAGAATATTTCCTAAAGGAAATAAGTTTAGAAAAATTTGAAATAATTGAATCAGAAGATGGAGAGGAAAACAAAAACATTGAATCATGCCTTAAACTTTGGGACTCAATTTCATCTGCTGGAGGCGATAGAAATAGTTTATTAATAAACCTTGGTGGCGGAGTAGTTACTGATATGGGAGGTTTTATAGCAAGCACTTATAAAAGAGGAATTAATTACGTAAACATTCCAACAACTTTATTATCAATGGTTGATGCATCTGTTGGTGGAAAAACAGGAATAGATTTTGGAATACTTAAAAATCAAATTGGTACATTTTATGACCCTCTAGCCGTAATCGTTGATCCTTTTTTTCTAAACACACTTCCTGAAAATCAAATCTTAAGTGGATATGCTGAAATTTTTAAACATTCTTTAATAAGTAAAAATCAATTATTTAAAGATTTAGTAAAACTTGAAAGAATATCTTTTGATTTAAAAACTATTTATCAATCAATACAAGTTAAAAATAAAATTGTTTTAGTTGATAAAAAAGAATCTAAAGAAAGAAAATCTTTAAATTTTGGTCATACTCTAGGGCATGCAATTGAATCATTTTTTTTAAATACTAATAAAAAACTCTTGCATGGTGAAGCTATTTCAATTGGAATTATTTTAGCATCATACATTTCAAACAAACTCTTTAATTTCTCTGAAATTAATCTAAAATCGATAAAATCACATTTGGATAAATTATATAATAAAGTTGAAATAAATGACAATGAAATTAATGGTATTATTGAATTATTGAAACATGATAAAAAAAACAGTCATGGAAACATAAATTTTATTTTGATTAAAGAGATTGGAAAACCTGTTTACGACATAAAGGTTTCTAACGAACTTATAAAAGAATCATTTAAATACTATCTAAGCTGAATTTCTGCTAGCGTTAATATTTCCAAATAGTGATCTAGTTACCATTTTTTCAAATAATTCTAATTTATCCTTTTCTAACTCCCCTTTTTCAATATCCTTAATCTTTCTTAATGCATATTGTTGTATTGTAATTAAGGGAAGAACTATTTTTTCTCTTGTTTCTATTGATGCTTTGTTGGCAGGTTCGTTCTCCATTAAGGTGTCGAATCCAGATAATCTGAGTATTAATTTTTTTGACAGCTTGTACTCATTATAAATTAGCAACCAAAAGTCTCCATATTCAGGATCATTTTTCATGTATGAAGTTAGTTTAAAAAAGGATTTTGTTAAACTCATCATACTATTTGATATTAATGTTCTGAAAAAAGGTGAGTTTTTGTAAAGCTTTTTAATTTTAGAAAACTCTTTCTTGTCACTGTAGTACTTTAATGCAGTTCCAACCCCATAAAAACCGGGAACATTTTGTTTTAATTGACTCCAACTTCCAACAAAAGGTATAGCTCTTAAAGATGAAAAATCAAATTTTGAATCATTAGCCCCTCTTTTTGAAGGTCTACTCCCAATATTAGTTTTAGCATAGTATTTAATAGTACTAACATGCTCTAAATAAGGAACGAATTTAGGATGACTTTTAAAATCACTGTAAGCTTGATAACTAATATTTGCTAATTTATCTAAAATAGCCTTGTCCTCTCTTATTGAGCTATTATTGGAATCATCTACAACTCTATTATGAATACCTGAACTGAGTAATTGCTCTAAATTATATTGACAAGATTGTACAGTTCCAAAGTTTGAACTTATAGTCTGTCCTTGTACAGTTAATTGAATTTCATCAGATTCTACAAAAGTTCCCATTGATGAATAAAACTGATGGGTATTACCCCCTCCTCTTGCTGGTGGTCCCCCTCTTCCATCAAAAAATATTACTTTGACACCATGTTTTCTGGAAATTGATGTGAGTGCTTCTTTTGCTTTTAAAATACTCCAATTAGCCATTAAATAGCCTCCATCTTTTGTGCCATCTGAGAAACCGAGCATTATAGTTTGTTGATTTTTTCTTCGTTCTAAATGTTTTTTATAGATAGAATTACTGTAAACCAAATCCATAACCTTAGAAGCAACTTTCAAATCAGAAACAGTTTCAAAAAGAGGAACAATATCTACAGTTGGATTATCCCAATCACTCAATCTAAACATTGTAAAAACCTCTAGAATATTCAATGCAGACTGATTATTACTGATAATATATCTATTACATGCTTTTTCTCCATTTTCAATCTGAATTTTCCTCATAGCTCTTATTGAGCTTAAAGTAGATTTAGTTAAGTCATCTTCAAATAAGTCAGGTGAAATGTCTCCTTTAATCTTAGATAAAGTTTTTATTTTTTTTAATTCATTTAAATCTAAATAATTGTCTGGAAATAACTTATTTAGTTTTTGTTGTGAAATTTTAAATATTGAACTAAATGCACTACTGTGGATTCTTGAATCTTGTCTAATATCAAGACTTGCAAAATGATAACCAAAAATCTTTACTTTATCAATAATATCTTGAAGTTCATCAAGAAATAAAGAGTTATGTTCAGAAATGAGAATAGATTTGATTTCATCAAGGCAGTTTTTGAGTTCATTTAATGAAATTTTTGGAGTTTTATTCTCATTAAAAATACTTCTGTAGAGCCTATTTTCAATATCAATAACTTTAGATTCAATATTTTTGAAAGTAAGTCTTCTTCTAAGAGATCTTATATCACGGTAATAATTTTTAATAATATCACTTCTAAGTTTATTAGCAGTTTTAAGGGTTATTTTGGTTGTTACGTAAGGATTTCCGTCTCTATCTCCACCAGGCCAAAATCCTAAATTTATAATATCATTATCAAAATCTTGACCATCGAACACATTAGTTTTGATGTACTTATAAATATTACTTATTGATTTATAAAACACATTTTCTAAATACCAAGTCAGACTAACAGCCTCATCATAAGGAGTTGGCTTTTTATTTTTAAAAAATGGTGTTTTTCCTAGTTGGGATAATAAAACTTTAATTTCAGCTAAATCATTTTTTCTTACAGCTTCAGTTAAATCAGTAATAATACCCAATACGGATCCAGGATAAAATTGTGTTGGATGCGCAGTTAAAACAGGTCTGATTTTAAATGTAGATAGATATCTTTTAAACTCAGACTTTTTATTTTTTGATTCGACTTCTTCTTTCAGACTTCGTAAAGTACCCCTACCATCAAGATTATTTATTTGTGAGAAGGAAGCGTCTTCAACAGCATCAAATAATACTACCTGTCTCTCAATATATTGTATAAAACGAAATAATAATGATATTTGATCAGTATTATTGGAGTCAGTCATATAAACATCAAAGAATTCCTCAACGATTTCAGAGGGATTTTTATTATTATTATAACCCTTAACACAAATCGCTTCAAATAGAGGAAGCATAACTCCGGTATTAGCAATACTTTCGTATGGAAGAGTTGAAAAAATACTATTGTAAAGGTTAAATCTTGAAAGAACTTTGTCGTTAAATCTTTCTTTCTTTGTTAATTCTCTCACTAATTTTATTGTAATTCGTTAAAAATTCTATGCATTAGTCTTTTCTTGTCATTTATACTTTCTTCCAAAGAAATCATGGTTTCAGTTCTAGAAACTCCTTCAACATCATCAATTAAGAAAATAATTTCCTTTGCGTGATCGGTACTTTTAGCACGAACTTTACAGAATATATTAAATTTCCCAGTTGTAATGTGAGCAACTGTTACAAATGGTATCGACTCTAATTTTTGAAGTACAAATTTAGTTTGGTGAGTTTTTTCGAGAAAAATCCCGATGTAAGAGATAAATGTATATCCAAGTTTTTTATAATCTAAGGTAAGTGATGATCCTTTGATAATTCCTGCATCTTCCATCTTTTTGACACGAACGTGAACAGTACCTGCTGAAATAAGTAATTTCTTTGCTATATCAGTAAAAGCTGTACGAGTGTTATCAATAAGTAGATCTAGTATTTGGTGATCAATTTCATCTAATTTAAATTTTGCCATTTTATTGAATTTTAATTTACAGAATTGCAAATATATTGAATTATTTTTATCTAATTCAAGTAATTAGTGAATATTTCGCAATTTATTAACATTCAAAATAATGTTGTCAATTGAATTAGGTTTAGTTAAATCAAAAACACTATCTACAACATCAAAGTCTAAAATAAGATGACCTGAAACATTCAATAAAGTCCCTATTTCGTTAATTTCAGGTTTAAATTCCACAGTTTGAGTCTCCTTGTTTAAAATTTCTTCAAACATAATTGTAAGATTAGTTAATTTAAAAGTTGATTTCTGTTTAACTTTAATATTAAGAATTTTAATATCGGTTAACTGGGTTTTATTCTCTGGAATACTATAATAAATATTATGATCTTTGAATAGTTTATTTGCTATGCATTGAATGGAATAAATTAATGAAAAGCATACAAATTTTCTGGATACTTCTCTGTTGTAATCATCACTATAATGCCCTGATTCAAATAAAATTGTTGGAGTTTTTAATGATTGAAAGGTATCTCCAACACAATTTATGTTAAAATTGTCATTGTAGCGCCCAATGTTTCCAGGGATTATTTTGGATATATTATCATAAACATGAGAAATAACGGACATAGATTTAATACGAGATTCGGTTTCTGATTTATTTTTATCTGAGGAAGGGGATAGAAATGAAAGAATTGATGAATCAAAATTATTTAGTGAATAAATAGTTCTTTGATCGTGTAGGTTAAAGCAAAAATGAGGTTTTAATTCATCATATATTGATCTGAGTAGTTTACTTTCAGGTTGAGTTAAATCAACAGCATCTCTATTTAAATCGATTTTATTATAATTTTCTCTGGTATAATCAAAAGCACCATCAGGATTTAAAATTGGTAAAACTGTTAACGAAATAGAGTCCAACAAAGAGGGATCTATCTTTGTTATATAGGAAATACAATCAAATAATGCTTTGGTTGAAGTTGATTCATTACCATGCATTTGAGACCAAATTAAAATTTTTGTTTTTCCTGAGCCGCATGAAAATGAGTAAATAGGTCGTTTTTGTACACTATAGCCAGAGATTTTTGGAGAATAAGTAGATAGTATCCTGTAGATAGAGTCATTTGTTATATATCTACCAAACAAATCGTTCTCTTTAAATGTTTTATAATCTTTAATATTTAATTCCATAAAATAATTTACAAATTTAGTAATAGTATTGGTTACAATTGTAAACTAAAAAACATAATGATTATTAACAAAATCAAATTAAAAATTCACAATTGTATTCAATTTATTTTAAAAAAACTATAAATTGTTGTTTTTAAGCATTTTATATATTAAAATTGGAATAATAACTTTAATTAAATTGTTAATAAAGTAGGTTGTAATTAACTTTAATATTGTAAATTTTATCATTAAATTTACATCTGTATACATGGAATATTTTGCTGAAAAATTAAAAAAAATTATTTCAAAAGAAGGTTTAAGTGCATCAAAATTTGCTGAAAAAATTGGTGTTCAAAGATCCAGTGTTTCTCACATCCTTAGTGGAAGA
>Ga0222715_10000785_pt1 | contig 31579 bp, 13 predicted proteins | sample C33_9DmetaG_FD_165056 | JGI IMG/M metagenome (GOLD analysis project Ga0222715, IMG submission 165056) | Estuarine water microbial communities from San Francisco Bay, California, United States - C33_9D | ecosystem: Environmental > Aquatic > Marine > Unclassified | place: USA: California...
TCCAATCGCATCGTACGCCGCTTCTCGCGCCTTATCGTAATCCTGTGAGTTGTAATACGCCACGGCGCGCAAATACGCTCTGTCTCGCGCGTTCATGCTCTCGCCAAACTCCATGGACTTGTCCTCTAAAATCTGCACCGCCCGTTCGTTATGCTTGACGTTCGAGGCGTGCGCTAGCGCCCATACCATCTTAAACCTCGCATCGTGCACCTCGGCGGCGCTGGCATCGCCCGCATCGCCCGCATCGCCCGCGCCACCGAGCGATTGCGACGCGCACAAGATGCGCCCGTACTCGGCGATGGCGTGCGACACGAGCGCGAGATCGGCGGTGGGTAGCGTGAGCGCGTCTTCGGCGACGGGTTCGCCCGTGATGGCGCACTCGATTGTTTTCGCCGCATCGCGGAGAATGTTCATCGCGGAGAATGTGGTGCGCGTCGATGAATGTGGTTGGTGGTTGGGACGCGCTCGCGCGAGTGGGCACTCGGCGAGCGCGTCACGAAACGAGACTGCGTCGATTGGAGACGAGAGAACGGGGCTCAAAAGTTAGCGATTCATGTGATCTATGGTTACAGACAAATCTAATCTAGCCAGTTAGAATGTTCTAGAATCATGGGAAATTTCTACAGTGCATGTGGGACGCCTGATAACGCTAGGCCGTCGACACAAAGGGTGTGTGTCGTGTTATTAGTTGGGTAAATAGTTGAGTGCTTAAACACCAGCCGCGAGCAAGCCATCGCGCTCACCTGCGCGCGCGCCGACGGTATTGTAGCGTACGGCGCTGACAGCGACGGATGCGAATAAGACAAACATCGCGAAAGCGCCGACGACGGACGCGGCGTAAGTTGCGTCGCCCGACTGACTCGTCGCGCCAAGTTGGGATAACTTGAAATCTGCGGCGGAGTTGGCAGCATTTCTCAGCTTATCCTTATCACCAAGTTTCTTGGCTTTCGCATCAGTACGATCAGACCCAACGCCAGGATTGTCCGCTTCTTCGCGATAGTAGGATGTTTTTCGGACGCTTCCAGGCGTGCACCCCGTATCCGCCGTCAGCGCCGAACCGGGTTCAACAACGATGGGAAACACTGACTCGAACAACAACCCACACGTACCGAATAACCTATCGTTAATCTCTCCTCGTTGTAATCTGAAAAAACCATCATCGCCCCAGTCCTCACCGTATGAGTTCTTCAATTCCCAATACTTGATCCCGGTGGTGGCGTCGACGCCCCAGCCAACGACGAGCGCGGCGTGGTTAATAGAGTAAATACCTTCGCCGAGCGGTGGGCAGTCATCAGCCATGATGATACCATTGGAATACTGCATCAACAAGTTAGCATTGATACCCACGGCAACGGGTCCGCGGTTGTACAAGGCTGCCATGAGCGCCGGTTCGCCCGCCGTTTGCTTCAAATCGCACATCGCGGGAGTGGTGTACTTTTTAGTTACGTGTGCGGCACACGTAGCCTCGGGGTCGTCTTCGCGTTCACCGGGTACAGCCTTGTCATAATCCGCCCTGGTGCTAATACCACCATTCTCCCCCAGCCATTCATAGGCTGTGTACATGTTCCCGGTAGAGCACGCGTGGTCCACTGTGTCGCACGCCATGAGCTGCTTCACGCTCAACTCTGGTGCATCCTTCTTCGTAATCACAGCCACGCGACTCGCGATCGAATCTGCCGTAACGAACGCCCAGCACGACGCACACATGTTCTCCTGGTCATGCACCCGTCCAACGACGTTCCCGTACCCCGCCGGAGGGTGCCTCCACGAAAAGTTTTCAATCGAAGTAAACGACGACTGGGCCGCTTGTAAAGCAGCCACATCCGAGACACTCGCCTTACTCGACACGAGCGCAGGAATATCTCTCGAAATACCCCCTAACATCGCCTCATCAACCCGTCGCCCGCGCGGCGAATACGTCAATCGCGTGCGCATGAATTCCTCCCGCGTGAGATCGCTCCACCTCGTCTCTCCAAGCGAATACGTTCGCGAACGATTCGCGTTATGTCGCGCATTCGCCGCCATATTCTCCACATATATCCTCTCCCGCTCTAACGAATTCGCACACGCGTGCGCGGCGTCACCGCCATCGCAATATCGCTTGCCGAACCTCGCAATGTAGCGTTGGAATTCGGGCGTGTGCGTCGCGCCCGGGCGAACCGCGCGGCTCGCAGACGACGCGTGCGCGTCCGCGGTGTGCGCGACGGCGACGACGGCGACGGCGACGACGGCGACGACCGCGCTCGCGCTCGCCGTGTGGTCGCGGCGGCGGCGTTCGTGCGGCATAGCGCGCGCGAATGGCGATCGCGACGAGGCGATCGAACGAAAGGGTGTTACGGCGGTCCGAACAACGAGTGAAAGAACACGATGACGGATTTTATTACATTTGCGTGACGGTCATCGACGCGACGCGGCGCGGCGTCGCGGCGCGCGCGCGCGGCGTGCGCTGACCGCAACGGTGGCGTTGGCATCGCCGGTCGCGGCGGTCGCGGACGGTGGGTTGGGGATGGATTTCGCCGCGCGGCGCGCCGGGCGGACGGCGGGCGCGCGCGCGGGCGCGGGCGGTTTCGGGCGGGCGAGCACCGACATCGCGGCGTCGTAGGCGAGGAAGACGAATACCAGCGCGCAACCGAACCATTGTGTGGGGTTGAGCGCGTTGCTTGGGTCACGAAAGACCGAGTAGACGGTGGAGAAGATTTTGCGCGTCGTCGTCACCGTCGTGAGCACCAAGACGTCAAAGCTCGTGATGGTGTAATAAATGAAATTCTGCCCGACGGCGCTCGCCAAGGCGTACACGAGCACGGCGCGCGCCAGTGCGGGGTATTTCATGCACGCGATAACGCCAGTGTTGAGCTGATTGGTCCAGAGGGCGAGCACCAAAGCTACGACGGTGCCGCTCAAATTCGTGTACAACATGCTTTCGTACACGCTTGGCTTGGCATTCGGCGTTCGCGGATTCAGAGCCTTGGTTGTCTTTTTTACGCGATCTTGTAAACCTCCGGTTACGGCATCCATGACGAGCGACACACCGATGAGTGACAGTCCATAGGCGCTGTCAGAGCCAGCCGACTTTGTACTATCCGCGGCCAAGTTGAACAACGCCACGCCGAGCGTCACGAACGCCACTTGCGCGTACTGCGCCACCGTGAACGTGCGCCCGCCTAATACTAATCCACCAACCATCACAGGAACCATCTTACATGACTTTCCGAGCACTTGTGTCGGATACGACACGTATCTCAACGCCTCGTTTGACGCCGCCATGGCTAACATTTGCGACGCGCCGCTCTTGAAAATCTCCCCTTTCGGCGTACGCACGCCCGAACCGCCGAACGCAGCGATCCCGCACAGCGCGAACACGACATTCACCCCACGTTCGACGGTCAACACGAAGAACGTCGCCGCGAATCGCGCGCCACCGTACGTCTTTTTATACACATCCTCTTGCGCGATGGCAAAGTACGAAAACGCGGCAAAGATGCCCACCACCGCGAACGCGCATCGCGCGCTCTTCGCCAGCGACGACGACGACGACGACGACGATACCATCACGCGTTCTCCCGCACCGCGCCGCGCGCGTCCGACGACACCGCGTCGCGTTCTCCCGCACCGCGCCGCGCGAGGCGCCAACGCGCGCGCGTGCGCCGAGTGTCCGATCACGACGGCACTCTCGTACTATGTGCATAAAACCTATATGTACGACTCGATCGATGCACGACTCTACGCGTACATAATATACTTACATAGTCATATATCGAATACAGTACTGTGTCCCGTCGACGCCCCTCGACCACGGGTGCGACGCCAGCGTCACTCCTCGCCGCGCGCGATTGACGCCCGACACCGCGCGATTGACGCACGAGGTCGACACGCACCGCTCGCACGCGCGTTTAAGATCTCTTTGTGCGCGCGTCACGCCCGCGACGCGCGAGACGCGCGGTGAACGACGCGAGACGAGACGCGCGGTGCCGCCACGTGGGCTCGAGCGCTATCCACACAGCGCGGGATTGACGCGTGATATTGACGCGCGTGCGCGCGCGTGCGTGAATTGGGTGACATGATTGCACGGGTGAATGCGATGACGTTGGCATGCGCGGGGCACGGGCGGGGATTTGCGGCGCGTACGCGCGTGCGGGGGCGAGAGGATGGGAATATTCTGAGGTTTGACGCGGCGCTCGCGGCGCGACAAAGAAAAGCGGGATATGCGTGCGATTCGAGGCGTGTGATTGTTGTCGGAGGGACAACGAAGAGAGATGCGACGCGTGTTGTGTCTACGGGGCGAGATGGGGCGAAGAAAGGATCACACATGCGCGCGAAGGCGTTGGAGACTGATGTGGAAGATGACGTGTTGCTCGAGCCAGTCGCGGCGACGCCTGAGCACGTGGTGGAGGCATCCGGAGCGGCAGTAGTGAAAGCTAAAAGCGCCAACGTGGGTTATATTTTAGGAGGACTTTTGCTCTTGACGCTTGCCACCACGGGAGTTGTCTTCAGAGAGGAGTTGGTGCAGGTTCTTGGGGCGTTTGTAGAGTACGTCGACGCGCTTGGTCCGCTGGGTTACGTTTTCTACTTTGTTGGGTATGTGGTGTTAGAAACATTCGCCGTACCGGCGTTCCCGTTGACCATGTCCGCAGGCGCTTTATTCGGCACTGCACAAGGGACCTTGCTCGTGACATCGGCGGCGACTGTCGCGGCGGGTATCGCGTTTCTCATCGCGCGTTACATCGCTCGCGATAAAGTTCAAAGCTTGGCTGAAGGGTATCCAAAGTTCAAAGCTATCGACAAGGCGTTGGAAAATGACAGCTTCAGAGTCGTCGCAATCATGCGTCTTTCACCGCTGATGCCGTTTGCGTTGAGTAACTATCTCTATGGCTTGACTTCAGTCAACTTCAAGTCTTACATATGCGGATCGTTTTTGGGCATGATGCCTGGAACGTTTGCGTACGTCTCTGCCGGCCAAGCCACTCGTCAACTCAGCGAGGGCGCGCTAGGTGCTGGAGCTGTACTTTCCACGTTATTCGGCGTCGGTTTGGCGATATTCAGCGCCGGATATATTGGGAAATTGGCATCCAACGCGATGTGCGAGGAAACTTGCATTTGTGAAGAAGATTTCAACGTTTCAGCATCGCAGGACACGTGACATAACTCACGATCAACACACAAGGGTCGATCATTACTAGCCGTGGCCCTCAAGCTAAAATTACTACGTCGTACTAGGCGTACAACCGTACATTAGACACATTGCGCACACACAAAAACGAGCGAGATATATATGTAGACTTTGAAACTATCTCACAGAAAACCTAAAACTTGCTAGACTAAGTCATGCGCCGCTGCTGACCCTTGCTTATTCGCCAGCAACGTTTGACCTTCGCTGTTGACGGTATTTTTCGTCACCCTCTTACTTTTGAAGTTCAAAAGAGTGCCAACGCGATCGACGAGAACCACGGTCAATAGCGCGCCCACGACGGTGAACGCGACAACTTGCAAAACCATGCGACGCGCATCCGTCGAATCTTTAGACATGCCTTGCTCAACAAGACCAATTTGGTGTTCACCTTGTCGAGCTGAACTGGCGATGAGCGAGCGATAGTAATCCTTCCGGAACGTCGCGCCAGGAACGCACCCATGGGAGTCTGAAATAGCATCTTGCTTCTTCACGATTGGATACACACTCTCAAAGTACAAGCCGCACGTTCCTAACCCTTCCGATGTCACTGGGCCACGTTCTACACGAAAGTACCCTTCTTCGCCCCAATCCTCTCCAAAACTATTTTTAATGATCCAGTACTTGACCACTTCGCCACTCGGGAGCTCTTCTTCTCCCCAACCCGTGAGGAGCGCGGCGTGGTTGATCGACATGTACATTGCGTCTCGGGTGTGCGGCGCCGGTGGGCAATCCTTCATGCGTAAGATACCAGAATCATACAACTGGAACTTTTTGTTCGCGTTGAGGCCAATGGCAACGGGGGACTTGGATACGGCTTGCATGAGTTCCTTTTCGCCACCGGCTAAAGAAAGTTCACAATATCCGTAAACTGGCGACACTCTCTTTGTGCCGTGTTGCATCGCATTGCACACCTTGCGCTGGATTAGTTCGAGGGTTTCACTGCTTTCCAAGTTTGTGGAATCATCTTCGAAATATGGCTGCGGTTTCGTGGTGTATTGATCATCCCACGAGTGCGTCGTCACCATCTCGGGCGTCTTAATGTTCGGCTCGTCTCTGATGACGCCAAGACGCTGTTTAAAGTCAGATTCCGTGGCGATTCCGCCTTTGCCCTCGATCCATTCAAATGCTGTGAACATATTTCCTGTACTGCATCCGCTATCATATGTATCGCAGTTGATAAGTTCGTCGACGGCTAATTCTTCGTGCGTCTTTGTGACTTTGTTAATCACAAGCAACGACTCCAGAATATCACTCGTCACGTACGCCCAGCACGACGCACAATCGGCTTTTTGGTTATGCACTCGGCCCATGACGCCAGGAACATCAGCCCAATTAAAGTTCTTTTGTAGCGACTCAACTTCAGCTTCGCGAACGCCGAGTAAACTATTCTTAACTCGTTGAGCGAGACGCTGCGCGTTTTGCTTGCGTATATGATTCTTCGGCGTCGGTCTCGCCTGATAGTTGTACCGCTTGTGCGTGAAATCGTCCACGTCCACGTCGGCAAATTTATTTACCTTCAACTTGTACGTGTTGTGTGGATCCGCGTTATGTTGCGCGACGATGCGAGAGTTTCGCCGAAAGCTCGTCTCGGCTCGACTCACCGCCGCCGCGCACGACTTTTGATCGACAATATCCCGCGCCAAGCAGTACTGACGCTTGGTCTTCCCATGTCGGAGCAAATACCGCTCAAAATCCGTCTGTGCAGCGCCAATCTGCGGCTTGGCCGCGCCGAGCGCGGCGAAACTCACCGCGTCTTCGCGCGCGAAGTCTCCTCGCTTCGCGTTCAAGCTCGCCATCCCTCGCGCGCGCGCCTGCCCATCAAACATCGCTCCGAGCGCGGCATCGCGCGCAACATCTTCATCCCCACTCATTCGCGAGACGTCATCCGCCACGACACCGCGCGCGAGCGCCGCACACGCCACGATCGCCACAGCGACCAGCGCCATCATCGTCAACACCCCATCGCTCGCCCGCGCTCCGCGTCGACGCTCGACCGCGCGCCACGCGCTCGCGTGCGGCATCGCGCGCTGATCACCCCCGACGCGTGCGTGCGGGCGTGCGTGCGGGCGGGCGGGCGCGACGCGATGCGAGCGCCAGTGCGGCGTCGACGATTGACCGCGCGCTTTGGTGTTGAGCAGAGAGTTTTGAGACTCAAAACTTTTGAGAGGGACTCGTTGACCAATCATGACCACATCGAAATCGACCAATCGTGACCGAAGCAGTTCTAGGGACTCGAACCGAAACGTTGCCCGTTCGGGGGCCGCGTCCGCGCGTCAGAGCGCGCGGCGACGACGACGACGACGACGCGTGCGACGCGCGACGCGGCGAACATGTCCACCGAACGCGTGCCCATGCTCGGCGCGCGCGCGGGCGGCGATAGGGACGCGGAACGACGAGGGATAGGCGTGAATGCGCGGCGAAGAGATGGTGGCGTGGATCGACGCCGACGGGTGTTGGCGGTGGTGTTGGCGATTCTCGGCGCCGTGCTCGCGGCGTTCGTGGCGCGAGATGGACGAGAGGGCGAGCGACGTGCGATAGCGTCGCCGTCGCGAGGAGAAATTGCGGGTGAAGGCGCGGGGTTTGGTGATGAAGGCGCGCGTGGGGGTGTTGGTTTCGGCGACGCGCCAGACGCGAGAAGCGACGGCTACGACGCCGATGAGGAGTATTTCGGCGCCGATGAGCGTCGTTCGAGTGAAGGCATAGATTTAGAAGCGCTAAACTCAAAGCTTTCGGGCGGAGTGTGGGATTTTAACGAAGCGAGGCCGCGTTCGGACTCAAAGCGTAAGGCTGAGGCGACGCGCGCCGCGGAACCGTTGCCGTCGCTTGGGCAGACAAAGAAGAAGAGCTCGACGTCGAGGGGTGAAAATCAAGTCGCTGGTGTCGTTGCCGAAGGCGAAGATCGTTCTGGGCGTACAGGAGATTCAAAGTCACCGGTGAAGAAGTCGAGCTTGATCGAAGAGTTAAAGTCGCAGCCGGGCTTGGCGTTATCGGATGACGAGATTTACGACCCCGCGTTCGTGGATGATGAGTACGAGAACGGTCGGCGTTCTGGTCAAGAATTGCTCAAACGGTTTTTGAATCCACCGCTGTTGAATTCGACTTGGGATACAGGACGTTTGCGTCGTCTCGGCAGAACGTTGTATTTGGATGGAAAACCGTGGCTCATGCGCGCGGTGTGTTATTCACCTGTGCCCGTGGGATGGGACCCGGATTGGTTCGAGCCGTATGGTGACTTTTTCACGAATGATTACGCCGGTATTTACGAGCGCGATTTGCCACTCATGGCTGCCGCGGGAGTAAACACCATTCGTATTTATACGCTCAAATTTTCCAAACGCCACAAGCAATTTTTCGATTTAGCGCTGGCGTACAACATTAGCATTTTCGTCGGTTATGACTTCGTTGATGGTACCAAGAGTTTCTTTAACACCGAAGAGACCATGGTGGAAATGCAGGAAGAATTGCGAACGCTCGTACGCGCCGCAAAGCATCCCGCGGTTGTGGCGTGGATTGTTGGCAACGAGTTGAACGGACCGTGGAATTTGTTCGTTTGCGACAAGGATTTGGCTGAAAACTTTGGTGTCAGCGGATGTCAGTTTGGCGCATCCGTTGAGAAGTTGATGAAGTCAGTCAATTTGTTGTGTGGAGTAGTTAGGGAGGAAAACGTGTTGTGCGGTACGGCGTTGGCAAATGTCAACTTGCCGACAGAGAAGCAGCACCTAGTCGGCTTCCAGCTTTGGGGTGCACTTGGCTGGATCAAGATTGCAGATAAATTCATGGATCAAATTGACTTTTGGGGAGTAAATTTGTATACCCGCAGATATTTTTCCCCGATGGGAATATTTCATCGTTTCCATTTAGTCAGCTCTCGGCCCTTCTTGATTACTGAGTATGGCGTCGACGCATATAGCTTACATCCTCAGCTTGAGGGATGGAACGGTTACGACACCATGGGTACCGAGGATGAAGTATCTCAGGCGGATTGGCTTTCATCCATGGTTGAAGATATTGAACGCCATGCGACGACGTGTAAAGCAGGCTGCGGTGTCCGCTTTACTTCTGGCGGAGCCATCATGGCATGGGTTGATGAGTATTGGAAAGGCAAAGCCGTTACGCCAGTCCCTACTTCAGATGAACGCATGCCAACGATTGCTCGAGTGTGCCCATCGTTGAAGGAGTATTTACACTCGCCGTGCGGTTACATGTCTCCCACTCAGCCAGATTTGTACGTATCAGAAGAATGGTTCGGAATGATGGCGGTGAAGCAAAAATGCAGCATCAACAAGGTGGATTTGCTTCGTCCGCGCGCGGCGTACTATTTGCTGAAACTACTTTGGACGAAGGGAGGTACGTGTACGGTATTTTATGGCCAAGACGACGCACTCGTCGCGTATGATACGGTTGACTTCCCCGACTGTTCTAAATCGATGAAGAGTTACCACAACCGCACGATGCACCTCTTCATGCGCGCGGAGGCGGAAGCTTTCCACAATGTAAAAATTGAGCCAAACGAACCGACGCCAGTGTACGCGCACTTTGAGAACTTTAGCGCCATTCTGAATCATCCGAAGGGTGTGGTCAATCCGATTTCAACTTCGGTACAAAGTACGTTCCTCACGTGCCACCATATGAACCAGATTCATCGTAGAAACCCGAAACTCTGCCCTGCGGCTCCGGATGTCTTCAATGACGTGCAAAAGTTCATCACGGATGAAATGGCACAGTACGTTCAGCCTGGTGATACAAGCTGTCCAGATCGCGAATCTGTTGATGCGCTCAAACTCGAAGTAGAGTTTGCCACGGTCTTGAAAGTCTTGCTCTTTGGATACTTGACCGTCGCCATGATGATCAAGCGGCGCGAGATTAACAGAATCGCGCGAGACGCAATCATTTCATTATATCGCTCAAAGATGCCTATTGTGAGGTCGTTCATCAAGCTGGACGCCGCGATTTTAGAGGTGCAGCAGCGCGCGCAGCGTGTTGTGAATGGTACGGCAGGAGAATCGCGCAAGCTCAACTCTGAGCTTAGCTCGGAGGCGCGAGATTCTGGCGACGTCATAGAGCCTTCGCTTACTCGACTCGGCCCAGAACCTTCTGGATCGAGCTCAATTGAGCGAGAATTAGAAACATGGAAGACAAAGCTCACTCCGATCGCGCAAGATTTAGGGAAAATTTTTGGTTTCCAGGCTGCTACGGCTGAGTTGAAGAGTACTCGAGAGAGTAGCGTGGACAAATGCGCGGCGTTGCTTTGGAATACCGCACAGCTACCAGAGGCACCTAAATCAGGAGTCGAAGCGTGGACGATCGAATATCTTCATAGCAAGATGTTCAAGAGCTATAAACGCTATATATCGCACACCGGTATGAACTTTGCTCCACGTGGCGTGGAGACATTGGCTTCTGCGGTGTCAAGCGACGCAAAGCTTTGTCAGCTCGTACTTTTCGAGCTTATCTACGAAGAGTCAGCAAACTTAAGGTACACCCCGGAGTTTATGCTATTCGCTTTTCACTTGATGGCTTCTGCGGTGAGCGCGAAGGGAACTGACTGTAAAGCTGTGCCAGACGCTGGATTAGACTTTTCGCCTGGCGACTATGTGGACTCCATCGTCAAGCCGTTGCACCAGTTCATCAATCTGCACGTTCGTAGCAACGCGCCTTTACATCTGGCGCTCGGTTATGATGACATAAACGAGACGTTCGTCGACATGTCGAAGATTCAGCGTATGCTCAGCATGGAACCAGAATCGGGCACAAGCTCTTACGCGCGTTTTAGACAGTTTATGCGATTCGCCGGCTCGGCGCAAGATAAAGATCAGAGCTTGAGTCAAGTCTTCAAGAAGACATACCGTGAACACTTGGGTTGGATGACGATGTATGTCAACTTCCATCGTCAATTTACGTTGCTTGCGGTTTTGTTTCATCTTATGGTTGTGCATGCTTTTCACGGCCTGAAGCGTCCTGAATTGTTTTCCACGGCGGCGGTCACGGCGGCTGTGATCCACATGGTTATTGAATTCAGAGTGCTGGTGTTTGATCGTAAAGCGATCTTTCACAGTCGAATTGAGTCCATTGCGCGCGTGCTGTTTGCACTTGTCATCCTGATTTCTGCCCTGGCGCTTGTTCAAGGGATTATTGCGGGAACAGTTTTTGCTGTCGTCGGCACGCCATACTTGATGTTAATATTTCTCAATATTTTTGGGATTGAATTGACAAATGGCGATGTTTTCGATGGTTACTTTTCAAAGAACGTGAACGACGGCGTAAATTCGCGAGAAAAACGTGAGTACACTTTGTTTTGGATCGCCACACTGGCTGTTAAGTTGGTCTTTGATTACGTGTTTATGGTGAACGCTCTCGTTGCTCCGACGCGCGCGATTCTTCAAATTGACCTGTACTGTTGGAACTACAACTTTGCTGGTGAAGACTGCGACGCATACGATTTCAATGAGTTTCTGCCGGCGAACATTCTCGAATTTGTGCGCTTATCGCGACGATATGGGTACAAGTCGTTGATGTTGATTGAACGATGGATGCCAAACTTGATCTTGTACTTTAGCAATACCTTCTTCTTCTACATCACGGCACTCGGTATTGTCAGCTCTTTCCAACGATATAGAAAGATGGGAAGCTTTGACAGCTGGTCGACGAGTGTATTGACAATGCCGGAAACAGTGGATATCTTCGCTTCCAAAGTTTCGACGGTGAAGATTTCTCCAGAGCCAGCGCCCGACGCGTCGACGGCGATGTGTGCAAAATCTATCTCAGATTCGTGGCGCGCTTTCTCAAAGGCCTGGAATGAGATAGTTCGATCTCTTCGAACGCGCGATCTACTCAGTAACGAGGAGCTTGATCTCTTGCTGTTCAGACGTCTTGAAGGCAAAACTTCTGAAAGTTTCTTCGGGTCTTCGTACGTCGTGTTCCCGGTGATGCTTTCTGGACCTCTTTTCAGCGGTATCGGTATGCTACGTAACGAAAAGATGCGATTTGAATTTTCTTCAGCCATTCTGGCGCAATCTATCGATATTTTAGCCTTCGTCGCGGTGTGCATCCTTGGCATAGTTGATGCCAGAAATCGTGTGCAATTTGTCGAGTTGTTGAAGACGCTCACTGAACTATTGGCATTGTCGTTCGCTGAACACTCAGAAAGAGCTATGAATTGGCTCATATCGATTCGAACCAATATTGACGGTCTGGCGGTCGCCCTTATTGAGGCGTGCGAAGACGGCGCGAGTTTGCAACACGCCGTCATCAAATCTCAGGTACACGGTATCATGTCGCTCATCATCGATGAAATTGCCCAAGACAGAGACGACGAGGATTCGCTGCATAAACGAACGAACGAGCTTTTGATTCAAACATGCGAAAAGCTCAAACAAGTGATGGTTTTGGATAGAATCGAAACGAATTCGGCGAAGATTATTTCTGCATCAGCCTCACGCGACGGCTCCGCTTTGCTGAAGCAAGTGCATTTGATGCTTTCAACGTCCAATCCTGCCGCTGAGCCATCCATAACAGAAGCGAAAGATATTCTGCGATTTTTCATTGGAAACATGGGAGATCCGAAGATGCCGAAAGCGCAGAGCGTGCGCGCCACGCCCATGATGAGCACACTTACGCCAGTCTACGCAGAAGAGGTCCGTACATCTCTGGACACGTTGACGCAAGCCATTGATGGTGAATCAGTCACTGGCTTCAGATTCATGGTAAGCATGGCACCAAACTCTTGGGATAATATGGTGGAACGTACGGGTGTTGTATTGAAGGACGCCAATTATGAACACTTTTTGGATCGAGCGACGTTGAACAAGCAAACGGCGCTTTCGACGTTTACCCCAGAAGAGGAACGTTTGTGCCAAGAAACTATTACTTGGGCGAGCGGGCAAAATCAGACGCTGTATCGTACAGTTCGCGGGTTCGCATCTTACGCCGACGCTCTGCGATTACTCGCGCGCATTGAGGGAGTGCCTGAAGACGAGATCGAACCCCTCGTTCGCCTAAAATATGAACACGTTGTGAGTGCTCAAGTCTACGGAGCTCCAGGATATACGATGAATGCAGATATTGAAGACCTCGTTGCACAGTTCCCGCACGTCAAAGTTAATATTATGGAACGTCCAACAGAGGAAAGTCCCGAGTTTGCGATTGTCAAGCTTGAACGCGGCGCCGATGGCAAGCACAAGCAAACGCATCGCATTCGTCTACCCGGCAACCCGATCATCGGCGAAGGTAAACCAGAGAACCAAAACATGGCACTCACCTGGTGTAGAGGCAACTACATACAGACTATCGATATGAATCAAGACGCACACCTTTCCGAAGGTATAAAGGTTCGCAATCTACTCGCGATTTACAACACGTACGACAACGCCATCATTTTGGGATTCCCGGAGCAATTGATTTCAGAGAACCAAGGCTCGATTGCGAGCTTTGCAGCTCTTTCAGAAACGGTTTTCGGCACGTTGTTGCAGCGTTTCATGTCGTCACCGCTTTGCGTCCGATTGCATTACGGGCATCCAGACATTTGGGAAGGCTCTTTCATTCGTACGAATGGTGGAGTATCCAAGGCGACGAAACGATTGCACTTGTCTGAAGATGTTTACGGAGGGATGAATGTCATGCAGCGCGGAGGAAAAGTGGTTTACGTCAACTTTGCCACAGTTGGTAAAGGGCGCGAAGTGTCTTTTGATGGCAATAACCAGTTCAATCGTAAAATCGCAACCGGCAACGGTATGCAGTTGATTTCGCGTGACTTTCATCGCATGGCAAAATATATGGATATCTGGCGCGGTATGAGTTTTTTCCAATCTTCTGCTGGTATATTTTACACCGAGTTTATGTTGTTCTCATCACTCGGCGCGTTTGTCGTGTGCAAAGTCATGATCGCCATGCTTGCAGTAGAAAACTACTTTAAAGTTGGCGATGCCTTTGACAATGTCGGCTTCCACCAAGAGGTGGGTATCGAGTTGTTGTACCCATCGCAGTGGTTTTTACAGGCGAGTTTAGTCATGGCTTGGCCAGGCATGCTTCAAGGTTGGCTTTCCGGTGGATTAGTCACCATCCTGAAGCGCCTCTATCACGATCTGTCATCGGGTTCTTACATTTTCAACATGTTCATCGCTAAGGCTCGAGGCGCCGCCGTCGATAGATCAATCATTTCAGGTGAAGCACTGTATCGAGGTACCAGTCGGAGTATGAGCATGAACGCATCGTTTGTCGATTTGTACACGCAATATGGCGTTTCGCACATCATTCCAGCCATGAATCTTGCTGGACTCACTATCCTTATGACTTGCCTTTCATCTTATTCTGGTTTGTACGTGTTTGTCACGACGTCGTTCCACATTTGGATTGCAGCTGCCTTTCTGATGTTTTCGCCGTGGTTTTTCCACCCGCAAACCTTCAAGGAGGGCATGCCTGAAATAAACTTTACTTCGTGGTTATTTTGGCTCGATGCATTCAAACGTGGCAACAGATCGCGATTCCATAACGACGGTACGTGGTGGTCTTGGCAATCAACGCGCATGCAAGCGTTGCGCGCGATGCCTCGACACTTGAAATTTGAGTACGCAGTATTTCGTGTTTTGCCGATTCCATCGATCCTTTTGTTTTCAAGTATGGCTTCTTTGCGCGTTGATGATATCAGTACGCAACCCGCACTTCGTGGGGTGATTATTATGACGGCTGGCATCGCGGGATTCTTTCTTTCAGTGGTGTACTACTTTAGCGCGGCGCCTTCATTCTTGTGGCCCGAACGCTTGGTTGCCGTCGCTGAACGGACTCGACTTGTTTCCACCGAAATCGAAAAGCACGTGCTAGTTTTGATCTACAACATGGCCGCACGTGTCGCCTTAGTTGTGTTCCATCATACGCTGTGCTGTCGTTTATTCGCGGACAGCGTCAACATAAAAGATCCAGTGAACAAAACCATCTTCATAACGGCAGCCGTGTTCGTCATCCAGATATTTACTCTTTTAACCGCATTAGTCGGTGAAAACACGCCACGGTTCATTCGACCGCTTGCGATGTCACTTCGGTCTTTCAGCGACTTTATGACACGCGACGTCGACGTGTTGATTGGGATCGTTTTGCATGTTGTACTTGCGATTGTGTCGCTGGCGCCCATATCGTACCTGCACGCAAAGTTGTTATTCAACAGAGCGTACGCGTCAGTTCTTGGAGTCGAAATGCGACGTCGAACTCTCGTCGCAACCATGAATCAAACGGTGTCCACTAATTCCATCAAGAGTGTTCTGTTATCTTCTCGGACGTTTATCCGCCGAGTGCTCGGTTTGCAAGTTGCGCAGGCTCGCTACGCGCGGCCCGCTCCAAGCACAATACCGGGTATGCCAGAAGACTTGACGCAGCCAGGGGTCGGTAAAGTGAGCAATGTGCGCGCTGAAGAGATCAGAAGACGAGTTGAGCCAATTGCAACGCACATTGCGTCGTTGTATGGATTCCAAACGACTGCGAAAGACGCGACTTTCACTGAGACCGAAATTGAAGTCCCGTCGAACCTTTGGAATACCATCGAGGCCATTACGTACTGGTTGGACTCTCTCATTTCCCAGAAAGAGGATGTCACAGGCTACTCAGTCGAACATTTGGATAAACATTGGCGCGACGTTGTGAACGAACTCCACATTCACCTGTTCCAAAACTACAACAATTGGGGTAAGCATACTGGGATGGTTGACGCGGTCACGTTACACGCGAGAAGAATGGCGATGAAGCGAGAGGCTGATGGTCGCGGTGAGCATCACAGCATGCTTCTTGCCGTGTACATGGCCAATGATGACGGCCTTTGGGGTCGAACAAGTCGAGAGCAAACGCTCGCGGTGACGCTGAATGCGCAACTCCATCACCTTTGCTTGTGGTTCCTGATCTACCATGAAAGTGCGAATCTGCGACACATGAGCGAACTTTTGTGCTTCGTTTTCCATGCAGCGCTGTCAGCGGTTACATTGGAAGACACCATGCCTACGGACGACAACCTCATTCTTTGCAAACCGGTATCTGACGAAGTGATGCCGTACGCAGAAAAGGATTTCTTGACAACCATAGTAACACCACTGTACCTGTTCTTGAAGCGAGAGATTGCGGATCGCGCAGATGCGCCAATCTCTCAACGTGTCATGTATGATGATGTGAATGAATTCTTCTGGCAACACGATAGATTTGTTCGGTTGCTTCCGCCCGAACAGCAACCTCCTAAACCAGAAGGCGCAGACGATTTCATCGGCGTCCCAGAAGCAATGGCTGCGTTGCCCAGAGAAGAACGTATGTACGAACACCTGCGGTCTTTCTTGAAGCACGCATCGTCGCATCCTGCTGGCGCCGGAGAGAGCTTGTCAAAATTGTTCTTCAAGACACACAGAGAAACCGCTGGTTGGTTAAGTATGTTCGTGAATTTCAATTCTGTCATTCTGTTCCACGCGGTGGCGTTTCATGCGTCTACAGCCTACGTGTTCTCACATGGTTGGAACTGGGCGTACATTTCCACTGCGACAATCACTCACGCAATCCTCAAGTTCTTTGCTGAAATCGCCGTGCTCAGGTTCCGCAACCTCGGCCAGGAATCATTCGGTGACTGGATGGTTACCGTTACAAGAGCTTGCATGTTCCTGAGTATGCCATTGTTTTATTTCCTTGAAGTGACGTTACGAAATGATGTTGAGAATCCAAATCCATACTTTGAAGTACTGGCTGCGGTGTACGCGCTGGCGAACAGCGGTCTGATGGTGACAGTTTCCCGTCAGCAACCCTTCGTCGGCGCGCCAGCTCAAATGGCGACTCCGTTCCGAGAACGTATCATTTACACAACGTTCTGGTTCGTGGTACTGTCGACCAAACTCGCTTTCGGGCATTTTCTTCTTATTACGCCCCTTCGAGAGGCTGTGAGCGCGCTGCAGAAGGGTGACCTGTGCTGGAACAAAGAAAGCGATGAATACACGTCATGTATCAATCTTGAAGGTGACAAGTTGATTGAAGCCTTGAAGTTCAAGCCTAAAGTTACGTACTTTGCTGATGTGAAAAGCGAGGAAGATTACGAAGAAGAGCAAGATGACGTTATTCCAGTCTATGATCCAATTGCCGAGCGGCGGCGGAGTTTGCTTTCAATGCGCGCGGGTGGAGGTGACTTCACCGGCGCATCCTGGGGAGCTCGCAGTCAATTCCACCCAGACTTTGATGCTAATGAATCCGATTTCGATCCTTACAGCGGCCACTTTAGAGACTTAGCATCGCTTGATTCTGAAACTGGGCCAATGCCAAAGTCTCCTCTGGAGACCATGGTGTCACAAGCCGTAGACGCCACGACAAACGTCGTAAAGAGCGCTCTCGGTATGAAGGAACAAGTGCGTCTTCCAGCACTGGGGTACATTGGTGAAGAAATCGAAGGTCAGTTACCTTCCGCGTACTATGATGTTCACGCGTCGCAATTCTTAATGTATGTTTTGGTCATCGCGAGAATGCTTCCCGCGGTCGCGACATACTTTTGCGACACATTTCTGTGGTACACGTGTTACGCGTCGCTATTTACCATTTTCTTACAATGGAAAGGTAAAGTTACGCACGCTCAAAGGTGGGCGAGCTTCTTACGTGACTTCAAATCAATTCCTGGTCTCTTCTGCGATAAGGTGCTGAACCGATCGTGGCCCAAGCCTGTTATTATTTCGGGAGCCTCGGGTACGCGCGACGGTAGCGGGGGATCTGGCGATAGCGACTCTGAAGATTATCTCGATGATAAGGTATCAATCCGTAAATCTGCTGGCAAGTTTGGTGGCGTGGATGAATATCTACTCGACTCGGTCGCGGTTACTATGGTTGACGACGATGTACTTTACGAATCTGGTGTAAAGACCACGTCGGTGGATCCCGCCGATTTCCTTCCCGAAGCGATGGATATCAAGTGGCAGCACTTTGGCCGCGGATGGAATGCGATCGTTCAGTCTCTTAGAGACCGAGATCACATCAGCAACAAGGAGGCGGTTGATCTGAAGTTCGTTTTCCTTCAAGGTCGAGACATTGAACAGATATTTGATGCTCCAGAGTATATCATTTTGCCTCCGATGTTGACATCGTCTGTGTTTTCGCGCGCGAGTTTCAACACGGGCACTATGACTGAGTACCCATCTTTTGGTACAACTCTCGTGCAAACGAAAGATTTACTGTGCGTCATTTTAACTGAGGTGTTGCGCGTGGTTTCTCCGGGTGATTTGTCTCTTCTCATGCGTGTGGTAAGCGATTTGGCGGCCATTGAAGGTGAACAAATGGGTCGGCGACGACGCGACGACGTTGATGGCTACATTCAACTTCGCGACGCCATCATCAAGCTCTTACTCACGCTCAATGCGATGAGCTCAAGTACAGAGGCAACACCGATTATCGAGGATGATGACGGACAAGACGACGACTCGGAAAGCGAAGATGATGATGAAGAGGCTAAGTTGCTACTCCTCGGTGATGTCGCTGGAGCAGAAAGAGCGCGTGCGCGCAAAGAGCGACGCGCGAAACGTAGACAACTCAAAGCTTTGCGCGACAAACAGCGGGATCGTCAAGAAAAGATGGTTGAAGCTATTAATCTCGAAATGAAGTTTGGATGCACGGGCTTAATTCCCAAGGAGAGACGCCGAAAGATGAAGGAGAAGAGCGGCTTGATGCGCGGTTGTTTCGTTGTTGAGGAAAATTGGGATGAGATGACTGCCGAACAACAGGCTCTTCTGGAGAACAAGGGACCTTCGGATACGCGAAAGCGCTGGCGCCGAGGCCGTAGAAAGCTCATCAAATGGTCTAGTATACAAACGGATGCCGACATTGAGGCCCAGTCAGTCACTCTCGCTGAGGCGCTTCACGATATTCTTCTTGCGGTGCGCAGTATTTGTTCGTTTGCGATGGAGCAAGATGGGAAATGGAGCAACTTGAACAATCAGCGCCGTTATCGTGTGTCTCAGCTGTATTCGCAACTTCTGGAGATGATTCGTATCGACGCGCTTCGCGACAACGAGCATGTACGAGTTGTATCAGCTTCAGCGACTTTACCGAACAATCGAAAAATCGTTGAAAGCTTGTTAAACTCTATGAATAACAGCAACCCAGGTGGAGAACCTCGAAATTTGGAAGCTCGACGCCAACTGATGTTTTTCACCAACTCCTTGAGCTTTGCAGCACTCAAGACGCCGACGCCGCTCGAAAACATGCGCTCGTGGAGCGCGTTTACCCCGTATTTCGCTGAGGAAGTTTCTTATGTGAAAGAGGATTTGACGGCGCCGCTTGAAGATCAAAAGACTCTCTTATCGCTGATCAAAGCAACCTTTCCCAATGACTTTGAAAATTTCAAGGAGCGAATCGGAGCTTTAACGCTTGATGATACGCAACTGATTGAACAACACTGGCCAGAGCTTCGAGTGTGGACGAGTGATCGAACTCAGTCGCTCAGTCGCTGCGTCCGAGGTATATGTTTTTATGGCACTGCGATTCGATTACTCGCACGTGCCGAAGGCTATGACGATGATGCTATCGAGACTCTTGTGGAACAAAAGTTCGAGTATCTCGTGTCTTGTCAAGTGTACGGTAGGATGCGCGAGTCTCCAGAAGGCTCTGCGTTCCGGCAAAAGGCGCGAGATATTGAAGAATTGATTCGCGCGCATCCAGAGCTCAAGGTGAGTTACGTGCAATCTCCAAGCGAGCGACATGATGCATTCGCATCGTGCTTGATTGCATGCGACAAGGAAACGAAAGATTTGTCGTTGGCATGCAAAATTGAGTTGCCAGGAAATCCAATCATTGGCGAAGGAAAGCCTGAAAATCAAAATCACGCCGTCGTGTTCAGTAGAGGCGCCTATTTGCAGACTCTGGACATGAACCAAGACGGATATCTTGGTGAAGCACTTAAAATGAGAAATCTTCTTGGTGTCTTCCACGAGGACGTCGTCCTTGTCGGCTTTCCGGAGACAATTTTCAGTGAAACAAGTGGCGCGGTTGCGCAATTCGCCGCTATTTCAGAGTTCATTTTCCAAACGTTCCAACGTTTCATGACGTGGCCACTCATGGTACGATTCCACTACGGTCACCCAGACTTGTGGGACAAGGCATTCACGATGACAAACGGGGGTATCTCTAAAGCCTCTAAAATGATTCACGTCGCTGAAGACTTTTTCGGAGGCGTGAACGCCATCGTTCGCGGTGGGCGTGTACTCTTTGAGGAATTCATCGAGGTTGGTAAGGGAAGAGATATGGGTTTCACGTCGGTAAATGGCTTCGAACAAAAGATTTCTGGTTCCGCGGGAACAATTTCGATGTCTCGCGACATTTACAGGTTACACCGCTCGATGGACTTCTTCAGAATTCTCTCCATGTACTTTTCTGGTCCCGGTTTCTTCATCAGTGTTATGCAGACGGCATGGTGCGTGTACTTGTACATCCTCGTCCATGCCGGCCTCGCTATTGCCGACCTTGAAATTTACAGAGTCTACCGTTATTTCAAAATGACAGAGACACAAACAACGCTTTCGTTGTCGAAAGAAGAAGGTGGTTACTACAACTCCATTTACGCAATCCAGCTCGGTTTGCTCACCGTCTTGCCTTTGTTCTTGAAGATGATCATGGATCGAGGATTCAGAGACGGTTTCGAGTACACTATCAGCAGTCTTTTGCGTGGTTCGGCGTCATTCAACGTTTTCTCTATGACGACGAAGGGATACAACTACATGGTTGGATTATTGTTCGGGCAAGCGCAATACATTGCCACAGAACGTGGCTACGTGACTCAAAATGCAAACATGGTAGTGTTGTACGGACTTTACGCAAAGTCACATCTGTACTTCGGTATGGAGGTTCTCTTACTGCTCGTGTTATTCCACGCCAACACAGTGCTACCAAAGGCTGTGTTGTATTCGTGGTCTGTGTGGTTATTTGGCATCAACATCGTCGCAGCTCCGTGGTGGTTTTCTCCACAAAGTACGAATTCATTCTGGATGCAGAAGAGCTGGAATGACTGGAGAAAGTGGCTCGATGGTACGTTCGACAAACCAAACATCGCCAACGGATCTTGGGCGGCATGGCAGACAAAGATGAATCAAAATTATCGCAATCGCATTGGCGTCTTCTCCAAGGCGGCCGTGTTGTTTTGCAGCAGTTTTGGTCGTTTGATGCTTGTGCTTGTCATCACCGGTTCTTTACACGGTAGCGCGCTTTACACTGGGGTGTCGCAGATGGATCAATTTGTTGTCAATGTTGAGCGCATCTCAGCAGCATGCGCGGCGATGGGTGTGATTGTGATGCTGTACACGGCGACGCTCAGAACATCCGTCTTTACGCGCGAGCCTTGGCTCAAATTTCCTGACAAGTTATGGAAGATTAGTGTGTACCGCGGATTCGTTCGACTTGGTCTCTTCCTCGTGTGGAATGGATTATACTTTTTCGCGCTTCACGTTGAAACTGGAACGAATTCCGTGTTCCGCACTTATTTCATGACGACGCTCGCGACGATTTGCTTCACGTCCGTCGTCGTCGAAGGGTGCGCGCTTGTCGGCGACAAGACCATTGAATCCTTTGGCGAGCAATGGCTGCCCATCGTACCTGCAGAGGGCGAACCCGAGCCAAAAAGCAATAGATGGCGTAATGCCATTCGTCCGCTTATTTTCAGATCGCGCCGAGGCTTTGCCTACGCCCGCGTCTTTGGAGACTTTTGGTACAAGGAAATGGACAAGGTTGTCGGCTTGCTCATCTTCACCATGTTGTTCTGTTTGTCCTTGTTACCCATCAATCAACTTCAAACGATGTTGATCTGGAACGAGACATTCAGCGATATTCTCGACAAAAAGGTAGCCGTACAAGAAACGGTGTCCGAGGTTCTCGATTAAACAAAGGTTTGTTTAACGCGCGCGCCTCGCGACGGCGATAACCGAACGTAATACGTCCGCGGTGGTCGCAAATTATATTAGCATTAGAAATAAGCACACGCGCGCGCGCGCGTTGACTTCAATGTAATTTAATCATTAGACGCATAGACGCACTAATTATTGTCGTTATTACAGTACACACTAGTCCTCCTTCTTCTCGCTGTCCCCGCGGTCGAGCGAGAGCGCAAACGCCACGTACGCGAGCAGTACGACGTTCACCGTCACAATCGCAAACATCCCCGCGCACGTCGCCCGCCCACTCTCCGTCGCCAACATAGCCGTACCATACACTTCATACGCACGCACGCACACCGTGCGCCTGGTCCATCGATACGTCACCCACGGCGCGAACACGAGCGCCGTCGTGAACCACCCCAACCTCACCAACGCCGCGCGCTCCTTCGCGAGCAACGCCCGTCGCCCGTCCGCCGCCGACGTCGCCGCCGCCACCGTCGCCGTCATCCCACTCACACCAACCGAAACAACACGATAACGACCACGATCACGCTCGCACACGTCGCAATCACAATCTCCTGCGAACTAAATGCGCTCAAGAAATCCCGCGGCGCCGCCGGCTTTGTCGTCGCTTTCCCTCTCGTGCGCGCGTCGGCGAGCCGCGAAGACGGTGCTTTAGCGTATGCGGCGTCGCCACCGCCGTATTCTTCGTCCGCGGGTCGTCCGACGTCGAGGCCGGCGAGCGTGCGGTGCGCGCGTCGTCGTCGCGCGCCCATGAGTGACGCCAGAGTGTGTCGCGCGCGCGCGTCGTCGTCGTCGTCGTCATGGCGCCGCATTCGGAGAGCAGCGGGGAAGAAGTGTGCGGAGACGAACGCGCGCCGACGCCGGTGTCGATCGCGCGCGGCGACGACGGCGTTGGCGGCGGCGGTGGGGCGGCGAATGCGACGCACGCGAGCGCGCTCGTGGATGATGATTCGAAACGAAATCGCGCCGGCGCCGGCGCCGGCGGCGGTGACGACGACGACGACGGCACCCTGCGCGCGATCGAGCGACGATTAGAGGCGAAGGATTTCATCATGGAACCGGACGCGATGGATGTGGTGAAATCGTACGTGGCGAGTGGAGGGAAACCGTCGAGCGCGATTGAGGCGTTGAGCGAGAATTATCGAGGCTACGCGGCGATGACGACGTTAGCGGTGGAATGGCTGAAGATTACGGCGCCGCCGAAACGAGGGGTGAATACTTCGCCGATAAAAGCACCCGCTAGGACGGATGATTCGAGAACGCCGACGGGTGGAGTGGCGAGCGCGACTGGCGGCGTCGCGAGCGGAGGGAAGCAGCGCGGCGCCGACGACGACGCCGAACGTTTTGATGAGATGTACTTTTTGGAAACTATCGTGCGCGAAAAGTTTGATTCGAACAAGGCGGATGAGGTGTTCGTCGGGCGGCCACCGAAATGGTTGGATGAGATTTTTGCGAGCGAGCGCGGTCGAGCGTTGCTGTTTTCTCTCGCCGAAGAAAATCCAAATTGTTTGTTGATTTCGTGCGCGATTCAGCATGCGTGGCAGCGCGGGATGCGACATGAGGTACGCGCACTCGGTCCCGCGGCGGCGGCGTACTTTAGTATTTTTCACGAGCTTTTGGCGGATCACATCAAGGGAATCGTTTTGGCTGGCGACGACGCCGTGCGCCGAAGAGATGCGGAGGAACGCGTGAAAAAGATGTGCTGCAAATCTGTAGGGACGTATATGTTTGGACAGATGATGCTCGCTACGTTAGCCAGAGATAATTCAGATACAGACGCTCAGTCGTCAGCCACGATGCGAGCGATTGCGGTTCGATTATCAGAGGAAGTTGAGGAAGAGGCGGCGGCGTTGCAAGGCGCCGCCGCGGTGCGTCGCATCGCTCCTTGGCTCGCCGCTTCAGCTGCTGACGCCAAGGTATCGTATGCGACGTCTGATTTGTTACACTCTAGACCGGTCGGTTTGGAACATCAAGGCACACCGTCGGGCGCGCTCGCGGTCGGGGATTTGAAAAAGCTACGCGATTTGTACTTTGACGCGCCGGATGGAGACAAACCTTCCGTCGCGCCGCTTCGCCATCCCGACGTCTTATACAACTTGATCGCCGAGGCATTCAAATGGAGCGGCGGCTCACATGTCAATCGTCAGATTGACGTGTGTTTTGATTTAATCGCCCTCGCTACGAGTGATGAAGGCGCAAACATGAGTGCCGACGTTGTTTCGGCGGCGTTGAAGGACGCCCTCAACGTTGTCGACCTCGCCAAGCGCGGCGAAACCGTGGATGACGCGCTTAGAAATAGAGTCCTCGCCGTACCAAGCGCCTCCGCTGGTATTGTTGCCGCCGTGCGTTCGGCGATGACGAATACCGATCACTACAGGGTCGTACAAGTTGGGAACACGAATGGCGTGTATTTAGCGTTGCTCGCCGACGTCGCCCGACAGCACATCGGTTTGCAAGGCGCCATCTTGGAGGCGTTGAGCGCAATCATACAATTCGTCGGTAGAAGCCACGGCGACGATTTGGTCACCAGTCTTCTCGACACCGGGTGCGATCTTCTCGCGGCTGGTCACGTGATGCCGACGCTCGTCGTCGCGCTCAACTCATGGAGCCGCGCCGTGGGTCCCTCGCACTTATTGTACTTTATCAACGAAGTTCTCGAAATCGCCGCGCCGCCATACAGTCGTGACTTTGTCATGGCTATCATCCGATTACTAGAATCGGCAAATTCGCGACGCGGGACGTCGAAACACGTGGATGACTTTGTAGAAGAGGTGCGTTTACGACGGCGCGAATTCGCCCTCGGCTTGGATGTCGTCTCTGTGCTCGACTTCATTTCGCGATGAAGTCGTCTCCACGCGCATAAAGTAGTAGGATGTTTAGTCAGATATAATAGAGGATGTTCTGTTTCGGATTTACAAAGCGACACGCATAATAAGTTTTTACGATTAGCGACCGCCCATGCGGCGGCGCAAAAACGACGGAATGCCGCCGCGCGGTTCCTCGGGTGGCGGCGCCGAGCGGCTGGACTTTGACTCTTCGCCTTGCTTCCATCCCATGATGGGTTGCTGTGCGCCACCGCGCGCGTTCGCCGCGGGCTGTTGCGCGCCGCGCGCGTTCGCGCCTGCGCCTTGGGACATACCCGCGGACGGTGAGAACCCGGTGGCGATGAGCGTGATGGACACTTCGCCATCCGTCGCGCGGTTGCCATCCTTGACGACGGCGCCAAAGATGATCAACGCGCTCGGGTCGACGAGATCGTAAATAACTTCCGCCGCTTCGTTGACTTCGTGCAAGGTCAAATCACTCCCACCAGTGATGTTCCACACGATACCAGTCGCGCGGTCAATGCCCAAATCGAGCAACGGGGAGGAAATCGCCGCCTCGGCGGCTTCTCTCGCGCGGTTTTTACCGCTCGCGCGACCGATACCCATTAAAGAAGACCCGGCGTCAGCCATAACGGCGCGAACATCGGCGAAATCGACGTTGATTAAACCAGGCAACGTGATGATATCGGTAATACCACGCACACCTTGGCGCAAGATGTCATCAGCGAGCAAAAAGGCGTCTTGCACGGGGAGCGACGGATCCACGGCGGATAACAAGCGGTCGTTGGGAATGACGATGAGGGTGTCAACATTTTGACGAAGACGCTCAACCGCCTCCATGGCTTGGTTGTAGCGTTGACGACCTTCAAACTTAAAAGGCATGGTGACGATACCCACGGTCAAAATCCCCGCACTCTTCGCAACTTGAGCGACGACGGGGGCGGCGCCCGAGCCAGTGCCGCCGCCCATCCCAGCCGTGACAAACACCATATCAGACCCACTCAACGCTTGCTCAATCGCCGCCCGGCTCTCCTCAGCCGCGCGTTGACCAATTTCCGGGTTACCACCCGCACCGAGACCACGCGTGAGCTCCGCACCAATTTGCAAATGGTTTCGCGGATCCGCCTTGGCCGTTTGCAACGCCTGCGCATCCGTATTCACGATCCAAAACTCCACCCCGTTGATATCCGCATTCACCATCCGGTTCACCGCATTCGAGCCACCACCACCCACACCAACAACCTTAATCGTCGCCGCGTTACTACTTTCCGCACGAGGTTGCACCACCGCACCTCTACGCGTCCCCGAACGAGCCGCCTTTCGCGCGCGCGCGCTCGATAATCTGCGTTTCATCGCGAACGCGCGCGCGCATCCGTCAGTCTCACCACGCGCACCCTCTTTTTGCGCGTCGCATCGCGTCGCATCGCGCGATCACCACCACGCATCTGACGCGCATCTGACGCGCATCCCACGACGACGACGACGACGACGACGACGACGATCGCGAAATCATCATCATCATCATCATCGCCAGAGTCACATTCGAATTCAAAAATCCCCCACCATCGCGTCGCGCCCCATCGCGCGCCCATCGATCGATCGCGACGCGCGCGCGCGCATCAAAGCCCTACCTCACCGCGCGCACCGCGCACGCATCGCGCGTTCGCATCGTCATCATCGTCGTCGTCGTCGTCGTCGTCGTCGACGCGTCGCGATGTGCGCCCACGCGGTGCCCATCCATGTGGACCCATCCATGCCCCTAGCGATGGCCGTTCGTGACCAGGCGCACGCATACATCATCGCCCCAGAGCCCATCCACGTCGTGTGTCACCCACCCGTACCATAGAGACGACCAACGTAGACCCATGTGGGATGGGTGTATGTGATACGGGTTTATCCTACACTATAGAGGGTTGGGGCGTCGAGTATGCGTGGACGACGCGTCGACGTGTGGTTTCAATTTCAAACGCGGTCCGTCGCGGCTGTCGTCGCTCGCCGCAGTGCGCGCCGCGCGCGGGCGCGTTCGTGCGCGATGGTGCGCGTGCGCGAGATGACGTCGAGCGACCGTCGCGCGTACGTCGCCGCGCTCGTGCGCGACCGCGACGCGCGCGCGATGGCGAAGGATGCGCGGTGGGGTGACGATGTCACGGATGATGATGATGATGATGAGGCGAATCGACGCGCGCGCGGCGTCGGTGTCGCGCGCGCCGGGCACGGGGGCGATGGCGGTGGCGCGGAGGGAGGTGCGCGTCGCGGTCGTCGCGCGGCGTCGACGTCTGGCGCGCGCACCGCGGTGAAGGCGAGGTATATGGAGTACGAGACGCGACGACGACGACGCGACGCGGAGGAGGCTGAGGCGGAGCGTTTGAACGCGGAGGCGCGACGACGACGGCGCGGATGGCGCGGGGGGGCGGGCGAGGCGGCGCCGGATATGTCGGATGCGCGGCGGGCGAGGTTAGCTGGGCGGCATTCGCGCGATGCGGTGGTGGCGGAGGTGGAGGCGCGGCGGGCGAGGGAGGAGACGTTTACGCCGCGCGCGCGCGCGCCGATTGCGACGCGAGACGACGCGGGACGGGTCGGGGCGACGGCGTCGGCGGCGCAACGATTGGCGACGCTCGCGATGCCGAAGACGGCGTTATGGGAACGTGCGGCGAGCGTGAAAGCCGCGAGTGATGCCGCGGCGTTTGAAGAGCATTGTACGTTTACGCCGAAGACGGGACGAGGACCGAAGACGGGCTCGAGCGACGCGCCCGCGGGCGAACGATTGTACGCGTACGCGGAGAAGCGCGCGGAGAAACTCGAGCGCGCGCAGGCGCGCGTGGTTGAACTTGAACTTGAGGAACTCACGTTTCAGCCGTCGACGATGGGTGCGTCGATGAAGAAGAAGAAGAAGAAGGAAAATGGCGCCGCGCCTCCGTTGCACGAGCGCCTGGACGACGTGCTCCGGCGAAAGCGCGACGCGTTACTCAAAGCGAAAGCTAAAGTCGAGCACGAACGCAGCTCGGCGTATACGTTCAAGCCAGAAATTAACCCAACGAGTGCGGCGTTGGCGAAGCAGCGAGCAGAATTGGACGAGGCTATGGGTGAAGATGGCGAACGCCGCGCGGGCCGCCGCCGCGACGTCGTCGACGAGGACGTCGACGAGCTCACGTTTGCGCCGAAAATCACCACGGTGAGCGAACGCGTCGTCGAGCAACTCGCGCGACAAGGTAAGATGGGCGCAGACTTTTTCGAACGTCAACGCGAGTATAACGACAAAGTAGCGAGGCGGGCTGAGGAGCATCGCGCGTACGAAGACGACGAGTGCACGTTTACTCCCGACATTGGCGACGCCACGCGCGTCTTGCGCAAAGGACAACGCGTGCGTATGTTGCTTGAAACGCCCGAAGAACGCGCCGCGCGACTGGCGTTTACCGACGCCGAACGTAAACGAATGACGCAGCGCGTGCTTGAGCAAAAGTACTACGAGAAGTACACGTACAATCCCGACGTGAACGAACGCTCGCGAACGCTCGCGCCCGTCGGCACGTCGCTCGACGACCTCGTGCACGACGAGCGACGCGAGTTGGCCAAGCGACGCGCCCGCGCGCAGCTCGAACGCGAATTTAGAGAAGAACACACGTTTGAACCCAACTTGGATCAATCGAAGGAGGCGCGGAGAGCACGAAATACGAGCGCGTACGCCATGGATTACGGATTGGGCGGCGACGTCGTGAGCGCGCGCATCGAGGCGTACCAACGCGAAAAGAATGACGCGCTCGAAAACCTGCGCAAGTATTCCGCCAATCGAGAAATGGAGGAATGCACGTTTAAGCCAATTACAAACGCGCGCGCGCCGCCAAAGTCCATGTACGTGCCATCGACGGCGAAAGTGAAGGGATTGAACGCGTTTTTGCAAAAGCAAAACAAGGCGCGACTGTTAGAAGCGGAAAAGCGCGAGAGGTTCTCCAAGGTCTTTCTGGAAGATTTGGATGATTATGATCGCAAAGGCAAACGTACGATACCTGAGCCATTCGGCGTGGCGGAGAATGTTGACGAAAAAGCCGAGATGCGACAGAAAATGCTCGCCGAAGAGCGTCTGGCGCGTGAAATGGAGGAGTGCACGTTTACGCCGAAAACAAACGTCGAGGCGGCAACGACATCGCGCGCACGCGCGTCGTAGACTAGATAAATAGACCCTAAACTAAATAAAATATTATTACAACTATAGCTGCTACACCAAATGTACACACGGAGCGCCACGCGCAAAGCGCCTAGTCGTCTCGAAGACGTTTCGCAAACGCGCCGTTATTCGCTAATGGAGATTCCCGCGTATCGCCCGTTGCCAACCTGTTTTTGTTTCATCCCATCGTCTCCGACGTTCTCGCGCACCCAAATCTGCAAAGGCCTAGGTAATTTCGTCCCCAATCCACTCGCTTCGGCAATCACGCGTAAAAAACGCACGCGTCGTTGCGCGCGCTCCACCGTCAACCACGGCGTTTCGCGCCCGCCGCTCCACTCGTCGCTCCCATTATAAGGATTCACAAAAAACTCATACACGATCGCCTGCGCATCATCTGAATCCACCTTCAACGCCGCTCGTTTTAATTCAAATTGCGCCTCCGCGCACGCTTCTAAATCCGTCGACAACGTCTCGTTATCCGCGCACAACGACAAGCACGCTTGCTCCTGCGTCGACGCCCCGCTCGTGGTTGCGTCATACGTCGTGCCTTCCCACACCTGATCGGGGTCGTAAATCGACGTCGAATACTGAATGCTCGAAGGCACGCAATACCACCCGTACGGCCCCACCGCGCACGACGTGTCGTCGTTCGGGGCGTACGTATTGATCGTAAAGCTGTGCTCCTCTTCCGACGTTGTCCCAGCGCACGCCTTAAAACGCGCGAACGCGCACGCGAGGAGGAGGAGGACGCGCGCGGCGAGGCGCGCGGGCGTCGCGCGCGATGTCGCGCGCGACTTGGCGCGGCGTGCGCGCGACATGGCGCGCGCGCGAGGCGGGAAATGACGGGAGCATCCCCGCGGCTCGGTAACGGTTGGGACTTTTTTGTGTGACTAGTCATTCTAGAGCTACCGGTACTGGCGCGTCTAAAGGTGAGGTCGCGCGCGCGTGTGAGAGAGTGACGACCGTCTTACCGACGCGGTGTCCACGACTGAACGAGTTCGACGCATCAAAGTGGTCGGCGAGGGCGTCTGGAATCGCGTCGAGGCTCTCGAGTTTGAGACCGAGCGCCGGCCGTATTTCCCCGTCGCGTACCAAATTTGCCAAGAAACTCAGGTCGTGCGTCGACACCGTCTGCATGAACACCTTGGACTTTCTCGAGAACAGACAGCAGCAGCAGAAGGATGAGAAACACGCGACGTAGCACAACCCGCACGGGACGCACTCCGTCTCTGGATTGGGAAGCGATACGGCGACGAGCGCGCCTGAAGGGGCGAGTAAATGACGCCACGAGTACCGACCGACGGCGTCGATGATTGTGTCGTACTTGACGTTTCCGTGCGCCTTGGAGTAGCTTTCGATAGTTTCTTTGGTGTAGTCTATCACCTCGTCCGCGCCCAATGACGATACGAGCTCAACGTTCCGAGTGGAGCAAACCGCCGTGACGCGCGCGCCGAAATGTTTCGCGAGCTGCACCGCGAACGAGCCGACGCCGCCGGACCCGCCGTTGATCAGAACTCTGTGTCCTGACTTAATCTTTTCATAGCTACCGATACCGCCCGCGCGCAAAGCCTGCAACGCCGTCTCCGCCGAGGTGGGAAGCGCCGCGGCTTCTTCCCACGTGACGTTCGCCGGCTTTAGGACGACGTTTCCCAACGGGACGCACACGAACTCTGCGAACGCGCCGCAGCGCACATCAGCCGTACCCAGAACATGGTCGCCTGGTGCGAGGACGTTCTCTGTGTCGGCGCCGCTGCCGACGGCGGGATCGCCGACCGTCTCCACGACGCCCGCGAAATCCATGCCCGGAACGTCCCGCCGCCCGAGCAATCGAATGAGATACGGACGCCCGGACAGCATGTGGTGATCACCGGCGTGGATCGACACCGCCACTACTCGCACTAAGACGCTACCGACGCCCGGCACGGGACGAGGAAGGTCTCGCACGGACAGTTGCTCGCGACCGCCCCAACCGGCTTGATGCACCGCGCGCATCATCTGCGCGACGTAAGCGGCACGGTCGATCACGGGCGGAGAGAGCTTCCCGGCGCGCGCGTGCTTCTCACAACCTCATCTTTGACTCGTGGGCGAAATTATAAACGCGCGCGTGCGAAACGCGCGTCGTGCCCTGAAGTGCGGAGTAGACGCGTCGGTGGGTGCCGTATTCATACGAGCTACGCGACGCCGCCTCATTCGGCTACTGTGGCACGGCTGGCGTGAGCGTCGCGCACGCGGCGCGCACCACGCGGGCTCGCGCGGTGATATCTCGCGCATCGAGCGGCGGGAGCGTTGCGGCGGGGTGTTCGCACGCGATGGCGGCGCACGCGACGCCTCGCGCGAGCGCCGGGACGAGGGCGACGCCCGACGCGAGCGCGGCGACGGATGCGGCGACGAGCGCGTCTCCAGCGCCTATGAGGGACACTACCTCGCGCACAGGAGCAGCAGGGATGTGCACGTGCGTGGCGAGCGATATGTTGCCGTCTGGTGACGCTCGAGAGACCACGCATCCGAGCGCGCCGAGCGTGAGGACGACGCACGCGCATCCGGCGGC